>Ga0105239_10002044_pt1 | contig 26166 bp, 23 predicted proteins | sample KBSC44metaG_FD_92761 | JGI IMG/M metagenome (GOLD analysis project Ga0105239, IMG submission 92761) | Corn rhizosphere microbial communities from Kellogg Biological Station, Michigan, USA - KBS C4-4 metaG | ecosystem: Host-associated > Plants > Roots > Rhizosphere > Soil | place: Michigan, USA...
ACTTTCACAACTTGAAGTAGGCGAAATAGGAATTGTAAAGGAATTTACTGATCTGGAAATGTCGGTAAAACTGATGGAAATGGGTTGCCTGCCAGGCGAGGAAATAAGAATTTCGCGCATTGCCCCCCTTGGCGATCCAATCGCTATCCATGTTTCGGGTTACCAGTTAAGTCTGCGTAAATTTGAAGCCTCCACCATCGTATTGCAATAGTATTTGTAAAAATTGAAAGCCGACATAAGAGTTGCACTTGTAGGAAATCCCAACACCGGTAAATCAACTCTCTTTAATATACTAACCGGTCTTAATCAAAAAATAGGAAATTTTCCCGGGGTTACTGTTGACAAAAAAACGGGTTTTTGCCAATTGCCTGATGGCCGCACCGCCGAGATCATTGACCTGCCCGGTACTTACAGCATCTATCCCAAAAGCAAAGACGAATCCGTTGTATTTTCAGTATTGGCTGATAAAGCCAAGGGACTCACGCCCGATCTGATCGTGGTGATACTGGATGCCTCAAACTTGAAACGCAACCTACTGCTTTATACCCAGATAGCCGATCTTAAAATACCCATCGTGGTAGCTTTAAACATGATCGATGTATCTGAAAAGGCAGGTATTGATATCGACATTGATCTGTTCGCGAAAAAATTAGGGGTACTGGTAGTGCCTATTTCGGCACGCAAGATCAAAGGCATCGATCAGCTTAAGAATGCTATCGCCTACACCAATAAAATAGCCCTGCAGCAAGACACCATTGATGTAGAAGCTATTGCCCCGCAAATTATAGCGCAGATCAAAGATGATCTGAAGATCGACAACTCCTACCTTGCCCTGCAACTGGCGCATCAACATGAAACGCTGAGCTATCTTTCGACAGAGCAAAGCGACCGGATAGAGAAACTTGAACATGAGTTTTCTTTCCATTCGCAAAAATCACAAGCTACAGAAACCATTGCCCGCTATAATTTCATCAACGATTTATTGTACGATACTGTTAAAAAGCCCGAAACGGCTCATGACGAGAGCACAAGCAATAAAATTGATAAAATACTTACACATAAAGTATTTGGTTTTGTGATCTTCTTTGCCATATTGATGTTCATTTTCCAGGCCATCTTTTCCTGGTCGGCATACCCTATGTCGCTTATCGAAGATCTGTTTATCTGGTTACAAAAAGTGATCAGTAATGTATTGCCCGCCGGTCCACTGGTAAGTTTAGTAGTTGATGGTGTACTGGCCGGTTTAAGCGGCGTAATGGTATTTATACCGCAAATAGCCATCCTCTTCGCGCTGATATCCATACTGGAAGATACCGGCTACATGTCGCGTGTTACTTTTATGATGGATAAGGTGATGCGTAAAGTTGGTCTCAATGGTAAATCGGTAGTACCGCTTATTGGCGGTTTTGCCTGTGCGGTGCCCTCTATTATGAGTACCCGCAACATCGAAAACTGGAAAGACAGGATGATCACCATTATGGTTACCCCTTTGGTAGCTTGTTCTGCCCGCCTACCCATTTACACCCTGATGATAGCCCTGGTAGTACCCAACCGTAATGTATGGTGGATATTTAACCTGCAGGGCCTGGCGCTTACCGCAATGTACCTGCTCAGTATCGTTTCGGCTGTTACGGTAGCCTTTGTCATGAAATTTATTTTAAAGGCCCGTGAACGTGGTTACTTTATTATGGAACTTCCTGTATACCGCATGCCACGGTGGAAAAACGTGGGCTTTACCATGTATGATCGTTCTAAAACATTTGTACTGCAAGCCGGTAAAGTAATCATTGCCGTATCGGTAATATTATGGGTACTGAAATCATATGGCCCGGGGGATACCTTTGCCAGGATCGATCAAAAATATCATCAAACACAATACGTTAAAACCATGACGCCTGATAGCTTGACCAAGGTTATCGCCTCAGAAAAACTGGAAAGCTCGTATGCTGGTGTATTCGGTCATGTGATTGAGCCCGTGATCAAACCCCTGGGTTTCGACTGGAAGATAGGCATAGCGCTCATCAGCTCCTTTGCCGCCCGCGAAGTGTTTGTAGGCACCATGGCTACTATTTACAGTGTGGAGGGAGATGCGGATAAGATGGAATCGGTACAGCAAAAAATGCATAGCGCTACCAATCCTGATACCGGGCAACCCGTATTTACATTGGCGGTAGCGTTTTCGCTCATGATGTTTTATGCCTTTGCCATGCAGTGCGCCAGTACCGTAGCAGTGGTATACCGCGAAACAAAAGACTGGCGCTGGCCCGCCGTGCAGTTTGCCTACATGACCGCCCTGGCCTACACCGCCAGCTTCATAGTTTACCACTGGTTGAAGTAGGCTTTGGTTCATGGTTGATAGATCATAGTTCATGGCTACTTGGTTTTCGGATCATAAACAAATAATAATCTCTTTGTAAATACTTAAAAAACTTCTGGCTATGATCTATGAACCATCAACTATGAACTGATGATTCCCTATATTTGTGTTGAGGTAAAAATTGGATAAAGTAAAAGTTTTAGAAAAGTATCTTCCACCAGACGCCGCGCCCCTGATTGGTCGCTGGATAGATTACTTTAAATGTGAGTTTAAAATTTCGCGTAACCGCGGCAGTAAATTTGGCGATTACCGTTCGCCTTACGGCGGTAAAGGGCACCGCATCTCCGTTAATTATGATTTGAACCCCTACGCTTTCCTGGTAACCACCGTGCATGAGTTTGCGCATCTGCATACCTGGAACGAGCATAAACAAAAAGCCAAACCACACGGCACGGAGTGGAAAGCCAATTTCAAAAAGATGATGCAGCCCTTTTTTGAAAAGGATATCTTTCCCTCAGATGTAAAACACGCCATCACCAGCTATCTGAATAACCCCGCGGCCTCCAGCTGTTCGGATCTGAACCTGTACCGCTCCCTGCGTAAATACGACGCGCCAAAAGAATCGGTACTTACGGTAGAGAAAGTGCCGCTTAAAGCTTTGTTCAAAATAAAAGGCGGTAGGGTTTTCCGCAAAGAAGAACAATTGCGCAAGCGTTTTAAGTGCGTAGAGATAGCCACCAAAAGAGTTTACCTGTTTAGTCCGGTTGCTGAGGTGGAACTGGTAGAAGATTGATCTTTTATCCCCCCGTCATTGCGAGCGTAGCGTGGCAATCCCCAAAATACAGAGCGAATTTGCGTGTTTACTTTGCTTATTGGGGATTGCTTCGTGCCTCGCAATGACGCGTTTTTGCTCTATACCTAAACAACATCTACCCAAATCAATTAAATCCTTACTTTTGCGGCATGGCAAAAGTTAAATCATTTGTAAATAACCCTTACCAGGAAAACACTTACCTTTTATACGATGAAACCGGCGAATGTGTCATTATTGATCCGGGCATGTATACCGCTACTGAACAAAATGTGGTCACCAATTTTATAAAAGATAATAACTTAACACCGGTAATGCTGTTAAACACCCATTGCCATATTGACCACGTACTGGGCAACAAGTTTGTATTTGACAAATACGGATTAAAACCAAAGTTCCACATGGGTGAGTCCGAAGTGTTGGCAGCTGTGGTAGCCTATGCCCCGCAAATGGGCATCCGTTATGAAGTATCTCCCCTGCCAGATGAGTTCCTCCCCGAAACCGGCAGTATACAATTTGGTCATACCACACTCCATTTGATCTTCGCGCCTGGTCATTCGCCCGCCTCGTTATGTTTTTATGACAAGGAAGACAATATCCTGATAGGCGGTGATGTACTGTTCAGGCTGAGTATCGGCAGGTATGACCTTCCCGGCGGAAGTTTCAGCACCTTGATGAATAATATTACCACCAAACTGTTTGCCCTGCCCGATGATTGTATAGTTTATCCCGGCCACGGCCCAGAAACTACCATCGGTTACGAAAAACAAAACAACCCATTTATGAATTAACCATAAGTTTGGGTTGTACGTGATACGTTTTACGTAATACGTTTACAAAAATTAGTAATTTACAGATCAAAAAAACGTATTACATCACACATCAAACTTACCACGTAATTGAACACCTCGGTATATATAGCTAAACGGTACCTGTTCTCGGGCAAAAAAATGCACGCTATTAATATCATTTCGGGTATATCCATGCTCGGTGTTTTAATAGGCAGCGCGGCGCTTATCATTATTTTATCCGTATTCAACGGTTTCGAAAAAGTGATCCTTTCGTTGTATAGTAACTTTACACCCGAAATAAAGATCGAAACCCGACTCGGTAAAACTTTTAATCCGGATACCCTTTACTTCAATACATTGCATCAGGATAAACGCCTTATTTCCTATACAGAGGTATTACAGGAAAAGGCCTTGATCAAATATGGCGACAAAACTTTTTTAGCGACCGTAAAAGGTGTAAGTGACGATTTTTTGAAAAACAAACGACTGGATAGTACCGTGCAGGCAGGTTCTTTCACTTTAAAAAGTGGTGGACAAAACTTCGCGGTTATTGGCGCTACTATCCAAAATAATTTGGGTATCAACGTTCATGATGAGCTTTCGCCTATACAAATATATTCGCCAAGGCGGGGGACAGAAAGCTCTGATAATCCGCTTAATGAATTTGTAGTGCGCTCCATTAACCCATCCGGCGTGTTTGGCATACAGCAGGAGTTTGATGATATTGTGGTCACCCCCCTGGAGTTTGCCCGCGATTTGCTCGATCAGCCCAAAGAAGTATCCTCTATCGAGCTTACTTATAAAAAGGGCACCAACCTGGCATCGGTGCAAAACAAAATCATAGACGATATCGGCACCAAGTTCTCCGTAAAAAACCGAAAAGAGCAAAACACCGAACTATATAAAACATTGAACTATGAGCGCTGGTCAATATTCATGATACTTACCTTCGTACTCATTATAGCAATATTTAACATCATCGGTTCGTTAACCATGCTGGTGATTGATAAGCGTAAGGACATTGCCATATTAAGCAGCCTGGGCGCCAACAAGCAAACCATACAAGGCATTTTCTTTTTTGAGGGAATGATGATATCATTGATCGGCTGTATTGCCGGTATTGTTTTAGGCTTGATATTCTGCTTACTGCAACAGCATTTTGGCTGGATAAAAATGGGCGCGCAAATGTCGGTAATTGATGCCTACCCGGTTGATATTAACCCGATAGATATTGGCCTGGTATTTTTAACAGTTGGCATCATTTCTGTAATAGCATCGGGCATCAGCGCACGATTAAGTATTAAAGGTTTAGATGAAATCAAACAGGATTTGTAAATTTGTGGTATGAGGATAGGGTATATTAAATATTTCGCGTTCTTAGTTGTTTTAATTGCTGCATGCTCATGTAACAGAAACTCGTCAAAAACCAAAGAATCAACGGTTTATAAAGGCCTGTACAGTTTTGGCCCCGAAATAAAATCATTCAAGGATTGTGATAGTGGCCGTGAGTTTTGGGTTGCCGACAGTTCGGCCCAGTTAGAACTGCAATATTCGCAGCTCAATTTCGAAAAACCTTACGAGCCCGTGTATGTTGAGGTAGAAGGCATCAAATCAAAGTCAGGAAAAGAAGGTATGGGATCTGAGTATGACAGCACCCTGGTTGTAAAAAAAGTTATAAAAATAACCAAAGAGATACCTCAGGACATTTGCAATTAATACCTTATTATTAATAGCTTTAATTATTCGTAACGCCTGCTATATTTCAGCCGTTCTAAACCAAATAAATAAAACTCATCTGCCACAATGGCGTTAACTAATTATTATGGAATCAAAACGTCAGCAAAAATTCGCCGGAGTAATACAGCAGGACCTGGCCGCCATATTTCAGCGCGAAGGCATGAACTATTTGCCCAATACCCTGGTAACCATCACTAAAGTACGCGTAACACCCGATTTGGCTATTGCCCGTATATTTTTAAGCTTTTTTGGTAACAATAACCTGCAACTAGCCTTACAAACCATCAAATCACACGCCTCCGAGATTAGGTATAAACTGGGCGCCCGTATTAAAGACCAGGTAAGGATCATTCCGCAACTAGAGTTTTTTGTGGATGATACCAGCGAATACGTAGAACGCATGGATAAGATATTTGAAAAAATAAGCAAAGAAGAGCGCCAGCCCGATACCGAATAATATTGCCGGATGGACCCGCATGCCCGTTTAAAAACGTATTTGCAAAACAACCCCACAGCCATTGGCAAAGTGGTTGATTATAATGCCGGCAGCGACCGGCTTTTTCCGTTGGATTTTACCGCCGCCAACACCGAACTCAACATGACCATTATTGCGGATACGCAGCAATTTAGTGATTGGGTAAGTGAAAGGTTAAAAGCCAATAATTGCCGCTATGGCATTGGCGGCTATATGGAACATCGTACCATTTATGCTGTTAGTTCTCATTTTGATACGGATGACGAGCCACGCCGCTTGCACCTGGGTGTTGATATCTGGGGTGATGCTGGTACGCCCATTTATGCACCGTTTGATGGCACCGTGCATAGCTTTCAGGATAATAATAACCTGGGTGATTACGGCCCGGCCATTATATTGCAGCACAACCTTGATGGTTTAACTCTATACAGCCTCTACGGGCACCTGAGCCGCAAAAGCTTGATCGGGTTGACTGTTGGTATGCCCATCCATAAAAACCAGCAGATAGCCTCCCTGGGCAACAACCAGGAGAACGGCCAATGGCCACCACACCTCCACTTTCAGCTCATGTATGATATGGAAGGTAAATATGGCGACTACCCCGGCGTATGCAAATATTCTGAAAAGGAAAAGTACCGGTTAAATGTACCTGATCCGGGTTTGGTGCTGCGCTTTTAACATCTGAATAAAAGCGGTTCTCACATTAAACTTTATATCCATTTTATTGTCGATATTTATAGTATGGTAAAACGCTTGTTTATACTTGTTTCGCTGATGACAATCACGGCATTTGTGGCTTTTTCCCAACCTGCTTTTAAGGGTGGCCAAAATGCGCTCATGGATTTTTTAAAAAGTAAAATCGTATACCCCGAATATTCCAGCAAAAACTGTATTTCGGGCACCATTGATGTAGCGTTCAGGCTTGATCATAACGGTAAAGTTACCAGTGCCAGCGTTCAAAGAGGCCTGGGTATCGACCTGGACGACGAGGCTTTGCGGGTTATTAAATTGACATCAGGGCACTGGACCATACCTCCTGATTATAACGCGAATACCAATCTGGTACAACCCATTCGTTTTGACCCGTCCCAAACCAATTGTGGCAACCTGAACAACGCGGCAAATATGCAAGCCGCTATCGACGATTATAAGAACCGACAGGAGCTGGAGAACGCTGTTACCAATTACTATATCAATAAATATAAAGGCAAAGCCGATACCAGTAAAGAGCCTACTATTCTGGCCTTAAAGAAACAACTGGGCTTTGATGACGAGTTGATCGGCGACCTGTTGAAACAGGCTTATCAGAAATTAAAACAAGGCGATAAAGAAGGAGCCTGTACCGACTGGACCTTTATCCGCAACATAGGCAGCGATAAAGCCGACAGCTTTATTAAAAAATATTGCGGACAATGATTTTCTAAAATATCTACATTCACTGCATGGTTCAACACGAGCAGCAATTACGCAAAAAGGTAAAAACCTGGATCATTATATTCATCATCGGTTTAGTATTGAGTGGTGTGACTGCATTCCCGATCGAAACGGAACTGGCCTTTTTTGCATCACATGCCCAAGCTTTTCCAGCCTTTATGCAACCCTGGATCATGAAGGTATACCTAGCCGTAAAAACCACTAATCAAAACTATCCCTACTTAAGTTATGGTACCGACTGGCTGGCATTTGGTCACCTGGTCATAGCTATGGTGTTTATCGGCCCCTTAAAGGATCCTGTAAAGAATAGCTGGGTTATCCAGTTCGGGATGATCGCCTGTGTCATGGTGTTTCCGCTGGCCTTTATAGCCGGCCCGATACGGGGAATACCGCTTTACTGGCGTTTTATTGATTGCTGCTTTGGCATCTTTGGCATTATTCCACTTTACATCTGTTATCGCGACATTAAAAAGCTGGAGACACTAACTTCCTGAAGGCAAAATAATTGATTTCGATTTGGAGGTAGCTATGTTCCTATTTCCCAAAGGTCCTGGCAAATTGCTTCGATGTAGTTGATCTAAAATATATTGCACTATCAATTTTCCCATTTTTTGCTTCCCGGCTGTTGAAAGATGACCGCTGTTACGATACAGTATCTTATGCTTTTCGTAATCATCGCAAACCATGTTAAAAGGCACCACTACGGTTGAATCTTGCAGATGGGTATCTTTTAATAATTGATTAATCTGTTTTCGGTAATCATCAAGACTGCCCGTGCTGCCATTATCAATAATCAAAGAGGCCACTTCATTGCGCGCTTTTTGCAGCAGATCAAGACTATCGGTAGTTTCTTTAAAACCAAAGTCTGGCATGGTCACAAAAACCGGCTCAATATTGTTTTTCAACAGATCGCCAATAATGAGCGAACAGTAATAAGCATAAAATTTGGCTCCCATCTCGCCCGCAGCATCACTTGTACCTGCCAAAACAATGCAGTAATCAAGGTTATGATGCAAAATTTGGCTGCTGGAGTAAGGGGTACCGGGACTTGCGTAAAGGTTGTCATAGATCTGTTTTGTTTTGGCCTCGGGTTCGCCAAATGAAATGATCTCGGTTTTTAAATCATGCTTTAAAAACTCATTACTAATGATGGTATCAAGCGTGGTTCCACTGGCCCAACTATCACCAATAATACCAACCCGGAGCACCTTATTCTTATGCCTTACCTCGTGCCGGGATACGTGCCTTGGCTCAAACGAATATCTTTTATACAAGTAATAACCAAATTCAGCTAACAACATACCTGTTAATATGAACAACAGCTTTATTCGCATACTTATACTGAGTTACAAAAAGGGGGTTACGTAACAGCACTATTTTACGATCAAATATCCAATAAAGATTTACTTTTTATAAAATATTTCAGGAGTAATTATAGAAAAAGCATGTAGGTTACATGTTTTAAAGTTTGTCGCAGTTTTTCGAGCGCAATGCCCACCTGGCGTTCAACCGTTTTAGGGGAGATATTGAGCTTACTGGCAATCTCTTTATATTTCATATCGCTAAAGCGACTCATCACAAAAATTTCACGGCATTTCTGGGGTAAGGTGTCAATGGCCGCGTTAATCTGGCGGGTTAACTCCTTTTCTTCATATCCACTTTCTACGGTGTTGCGGACCTCATCAAAAAGATTATTCTTTTCCAGATAAGCCACGTATAAATTTTCAATTTTTTGATGTTTTAAATAATTCAGGCTCCGGTTTTGCACCATTTTAAATAAATAAGAGCCTACCGAGGTTGAAAAAGTAACCTCATGGCCTTTTTCCCATAAAAGGGTGAAAACATCAGCAACAATTTCTTCAGAAATAGAGAGGTCATTAACAAAACGGTTGCAGAAAAGCGTAAGCCGGGTATAATAAAGCTTAAATAAAGCTTCAAATGCCTTTGTATCGCCCTGCGTAAGTTTTGTAATGAGGATTTCGTCGCTTTTAGTAATCATTTATTCATAGTTCGATCAAAATGAAGCACTTTTTAAAAAACTTTAACAAGTTAGATAAAAAAATTTAAATGTTTCAAATTTAATATGGAAATAATGATAAAGTAATGATAAAACATTCTGCATAGTGTAATATAAACACAATTAATTCGGGGTTTTAAAGCTCGTTACCGAATATTTGTAAAAAATATTTTAAAAGTCTTTGAGGGTAAGCCGTTTTTTAATTGTCTTGTTAGTATAATAAGAATGGATAACGAAGAGATAAAACTATTACTAGTAAAGTATATTACCCGGGAGGCTGACGAGCAGGAAACAGACCGGGTAAGGGAGTGGGTAAAATCACATCCGGAAAATGAGCAGTACTTTGCCCAGCTATATGAAACCTGGCAAAATATGCTGTATTTGAAACCCGGGATTGTTGATGAGGAAAAAGGGTATCAAAAATTTTTGTCGGCAATACCGCAGGAAACAAAATACAGGCAATTATATAAATGGAGTAAGGTAGCAGCTATTGTAGCGCTATTTAGTGTACTATCAGTTTTATTAATAAAGCATTACTCAAAAAATGTGCAGAGCATCAGGCTGGTATCTGTTAATAACGGAGGTATTAAAAAAGTAATTTTAACAGATGGCACACTTGTTTGGTTAAACGCGGGCAGTAAGTTGAACTACAATACCGATTTTGGTAAAACAAATCGTACGGTTTACCTGGAAGGCGAAGCGTTTTTTGAAATAGCGCCGGGCAAAAAAAACATCCCGTTTATTGTGAATACAAAAAACTATACCATCAGGGATATCGGCACCAAATTTAATTTGAAGTCATATCCTAATGATTCTTTCTTTGAAACAACGGTTATAAAAGGTGAGGTTTCTGTGGAGGGCAATATTAATAATAATACCCGCGAAATGAGCCGCATATATGTTAAACCACGACAGGTACTGCGTATATATTATCAACAGCAGAAAGAAAAATACACTTATAAACTGGATGAGCAGCCTACCAAAGATCTGAATGAGATACAGGTTTTACAGGTAGACTCGGCCAAGATGGATAGGTACGATGGCTGGAAAGAGGATCTTCTGGTATTTGATGGCAACACGCTTGATGAAATATCTAGAGTACTGGAGCGCCGGTACAACGTAAAAATAATCATGAACGATGCCGGGCTGCAAAATTTAAGGTACTCCGGAAGTTTTAAAAATATAAACACTATTGATAAGGTACTGAGCTTAATAAAAGGGAATACAGATATTGATTATACCATAACCGGCAATACCGTAACCGTTACTAAAAACACCAACCAATCAAAATAAAATATAAACCATTAAAAAAGCACGTATGGCAAAAAAATAACTCCTCTCTCCTTTCAATAAAAAACCCGGTGTGCGCTAACACTCCGGGCTATGTAAAAAATTAATAGCTAATACCCTACGCTTGGGGAAGCATTGTATTAACTAATTAACAAACACAAATTTATGATAAATTTTGACAGAAAACCTGTAATGGCTGTGCATGCATGGCAAAAAACCATTAAAATTATGAAGCTTGTTACTGTTTTGCTCTTTGCGGGCATAATGCACATACATGCTGCTGTTTATTCACAAAACGTTTACAATTTTAACCTTAATAATATCTCGGTAAAACAGATGTTCAGGCAAATAGAAAAAAACAGCAAATACACTGTTTTTTATAGGCTTGACCAGGTAAATGCCGATAAAAAGATAAACGTGGAGTTACAGGACGCAAGCATCGAAACGGTGATGAAAAATGTACTTCAGAACCAGCCATTAACTTTCCAGGTGGTTGACGATATCATTATCATTAAACCGGCAGATGGTAAGGCTATTACAACGGTTACTATAACCGGTATAGTGAAGGACGCAAGTGGCACCCCACTACCCGGAGTAAGCGTAAAACTTGCAGGTAGTTCATTAGGTACGGTAACCGATCTTAACGGCAAGTACAATCTTACGCTTCCTGATGGGAACGGTACACTGGAATTTACTTTCCTGGGGTTTACAACGCAACGGATAGCCGTTAATAACAAAACCTCGATCAACGTAATCCTGGCAGAAGAATCTAAATCATTGAATGAGGTAGTTGTGGTAGGTTACGCCACCCAAAAGAAAAAGGATCTGACAGGTGCTGTAGCCGTTGTGAACGTAAAAGATCTAAATAAACAGGCCTCATCATCGGTAAATAGTCAACTCCAGGGTCAGGCATCAGGTGTTACCGTTACAGGCTCGGGTCAGCCGGGCGAAGAACCACAGGTGCACATACGGGGGTTTAACACTTTTGGCAATAACACTCCTCTTTATGTAGTTGATGGGGTTGAAACTTATGACATCAGCACCATTAACCCTAATGATGTAGAATCATTGCAGGTGCTAAAAGATGCCAGTTCAGCTTCCATATATGGGGCCAGGGCTGCAAACGGCGTTATCATTATTACAACCAAAAGAGGCAAAGGCAAGGTAAACATCCAGTACGATGCCTATTATGGTTCGCAGGTACCCAAAGGCGGCAATGTTTGGAACACCATTACTCCACAACAAATGGCCGACCTTAAGTTAACTGCAACAAAAAATTCGGGTATTACTGATCTTACAGACCCTTTATATAACCCTTCAGGCACAGCAACAAGTTTCACCCTGCCCGATTATATCACACCCGCAGGAGCTAAACAAGGCGATCCCTCTGTTGACCCCTCAAAATATTATGTAAACCCACTTTTTACATCGGCCAGCGATTTTAATAATTTTTACCGGATAACCAAAGCCAATAAGGCCGGTACCGACTGGTATCATGAGATCTTTAAATCAGCTCCGATGAACAGCCACAACATATCATTAAGTGGCAGCACAGAGCAGGCCAGCTACCTGTTCTCCTTAAATTACTTTAATCAACAGGGTACTTTGATAGATACCTATTTAAAACGGTACAGCCTACGCTCAAATACAACTTTTAATATTACCAAACACATCAGGGTAGGCGAAAACCTTTCTTATTCCATTACAAGGACACCTCAGGTTGCTAACGGGACCTCCCATGCTCAGGTAAGCGCAAACAATCCTGATGGAGTTATTGCACATGCTTTAAGAGAACAGCCTATCATACCTGTTTATGATATCATGGGTAATTATGCTGGTAGTTATGGAACTGGCCTGGGTGATGCTAATAATCCTGTTGCCATACAACAACGCACTAAAAACAACGCTGCAACCAGTTATCGTTTATTAGGTAATGTATTTGCCGAAGCTGACATTATCAGGGGACTAACCTTCAGGACAAGTTTTGGCGGTGACATTGTGAATAGTAACGACCACTCGTTTACCTACCCAACTTATGAAAACGTTGAAAACTCAACTATAAATACCTATTCCGAAAATGCCGCTAATAGCTATACCTACAACTGGACAAATACACTTGCTTATAAAAGAACATTTGGCAAACATGATCTGACGGTGGTAGTTGGAACAGAGGCTATTGACAATCATGATAGCAGTTTAGGGGGTAGCATACAGGGTTTTTATACTTTTGACCCCAACTATGTAAACCTTTCAACAGGAACAAACAATAAAAATACGTATAGCAGCAAAAGCTCATCGTCCCTGTTCTCGGAGTTTGCCCGTTTAGATTATATTTATAATGACAAGTATTTGTTTAATGCTACTATCCGTCGCGATGGTGCTTCCGTATTCCCGGTGAACAATCGTTACGGTTATTTTCCTGCCTTTAGTGCCGGCTGGCGTATATCCCAGGAAGACTTCATGAAAAATATAAAATGGCTTACCGATCTTAAAATAAGGGGTGGCTACGGTATAATGGGTAATCAGATCAATATGGGGGCACAAGATCCATATATTACTTTCAGCAATAACATTGGGCAATCCTATTATCCACTTGATGGCACAGTTAATCTGACGCCTGGTTTCTATCAGCAACAGATCGCCAACCCTAATGCCGTATGGGAAAAGGATGGCAATTCCAATTTTGGGTTTGATGCCACTTTATTTGATGGCAAAATTTCGGTAACTGCCGATTACTATCGAAAAGATATTAAAGATCTGTTATTTCAGGCTAACCAATTAGCTACTGCGGGTAACGGCACGCTGCCTCAGCAAAATGTTGGTAAAATGAAAACAGACGGTTTAGACCTGTCCATCACCGGCAACTTCAAGGCTAACAGCGATCTTAGCTTTAATGCTACAGGAACTGTAACAACTTATAACAATAAAATTTTAAAAGTATCTGACGATGCCGACTACTTTGCAGGTACTGCGACAAGCCGTTTCGATGGCCCCATCACCCGCAACCAGGTTGGGCACTCCATGGGCGAATTTTATGGCTATCAGATAGAAGGTTTCTGGAATAACCAGGGTCAAATAGACGCCGCTAATGCCAGTGCCCAAAAGATCAGCAATGATCCAAATGCGGTTTATCAAACAGATGTAAAAGTTGGCCGTTTCAGGTACAAAGATGTTAATGGCGATGGCATCATCACATCTGCCGACCGTACTTTTATAGGCAATCCTAACCCCAAAGTTACTGCGGGCTTAAACCTGGGGATAAACTATAAAAACTTTGATGCAAGCGTATTTTTATATGGTTCATTTGGCAATAAGATCTGGAACAGCGTAAAATACTGGAGAGATTTTTATGCTTCATTCGGAACTGCTAAAAGCTACACTGCCCTTAACGATTCATGGACACCAACGCATCAAAATGCATCAGCCCCTATACAGGAGTTGGATGCGTCAACCAGCAGCGGCGCTACTCCAAATTCTTATTTCGTAGAAAACGGCACTTATGTGCGTATGCGTAACGCTCAGATCGGTTACACCTTTAATCTGGCTTCACTAAAAAAGGTAGGGATCCAAAAATTAAGGATCTATGTATCGGGAACCAACTTATTTACCCTAACCGGCTACAAAGGAGTTGATCCGGAACTTGGCGGTACAACAACAGATTTTGGTATTGACGAAGGAAGCTACGCCAGTCCGCGCACTTTCTTGTTTGGAGTTAATTTTTCATTATAACATTATTACTACGGAGGATTACAATGAAAGCTAAAAGATATATATCAGCAGCCTTGTTAAGCGTTTTAGCGCTTGGCGCCTGTAAAAAATCATACCTTGATAAACCAATTACCGGAGCATTGCTACCACAATATTTACAAACTGAAGCTGGTGCTAACCAACTGCTTGTTGGCGCTTATGCAGCTTTAGACGGGCAGCAAGGCGGCGACGCAGCCATTGGCGGCGGCGGCGCATGGGAAGCTTCGCCGGATAACTGGATATACGGCGGTGTTGTAGGCGGCGACGCGCACAAAGGCAGTATAGCCGGCGATCAGCAACAGATAGAGCCTATGGCAAAATATATTGCAGATCCCAGCAACGGATTCTTTAATAGTAAATGGAGAGCGGATTATGAAGGCATATCGCGTGTTAACAACACCATAAAGGCCACTAATGCCATACCTTCTATTACAGATGCGGCTAAAACCAACATACTGGCCCAGGCCCGCTTTTTAAGGGCTCATTACTATTTTGATCTGAAGAAGATGTTTAACATGGTGCCTTATGTTGATGAAACTACGGTGAATGTGAACCAGCCGAACAACGCCGATATCTGGCCAAAAATTGAAGCTGATTTTAAATATGCCTATGATAATCTGCCTATTACCCAATCCGAGGTTGGCCGGGCTAATAAATGGGCGGCAGGTGCGTACTTAGCTAAAACTTACCTGTATGAGCATAAATATACCGATGCCAAACCTATTTTTGATGCTGTTATAGCACAGGGCGTAACCCCCGCCGGTCAAAAATATGCATTGAATGCGCATTTTAATGACAATTTCAGAACAGCTACTAACAATAGTGCCGAATCGGTATTTGCGGTACAGGCGGCAGCTAACACTGACCCTAACGGCCCTTCAAATGCTAACAATGGCGACATGCTGAACTTTCCATATGGTAACAGCAGCCCATTCAGCTGCTGTGGTTTCTATCAACCAACCATTGATCTGGCAAACCACTTCCGCACTAATCCAACCACAGGCTTACCTTATCTGGATGATTATAACAGCCATGCTATAAAAACTGATATTGGCATACCTTCAAGTGCCGATTTTACTTTGGACGCCGGAACAATTGATCCCCGCCTTGATTGGACTGTTGGCCGTCGTGGTATACCTTATCTTGACTGGGGTAACCATCCCGGAGCCGATTGGGTAAGGGATCAAAAATTCGGGGGCCCATACTCACCTATCAAAAACGTATATGGCCAGGCCGAGCAGGATGTAAATGGCGATAATACTTCATGGGCGCCAGGTTCAGGCATCAATTATAACCTTATTCGTTATGCCGATGTATTGCTGATGGCTGCAGAAGTTGAAGCACAGCTCGGCAATCTGGATAAAGCCGAAAGCTATGTTAACATAGTACGTAACAGAGCTGCAGACCCTACAGGATTTGTACATACCTATAAAGATGAGAGCAAGCCAACCAGTGGTTTTACCACTAACCCTGCAGCCAATTATAAAGTTAGTCCTTACCCGGGCGGAGCTTTCTCAAGCCAGGCATTTGCCCTTAAAGCCATTTATTTTGAGCGTAAAATTGAGCTGGCTATGGAAGGCCACCGCTTCTTTGACCTGGTTAGATGGGGTATTGCCGATACCGAGCTGAACGCTTATATAGCATATGAAAGCACATTAACCAACGATTTAAACGGAGGTAAATTCATTAAAGGCAAGAGCGAGTATTACCCTATCCCGCTAAGCCAGATTGACTTAAGTTCAAGTGGTGGCACACCGCAGCTTAAACAAAATCCGGGATATCATTAATAAAAATTCAACCAGAGCTTACCGGGGTGATCCTATCCCGGTAAGCTTTTTAACCATCGCTTACCACCCTCCTGTTTTAAGCATTCAAAACCTAAATATTAATTTTTATGAATAAATCATCAACGCGGTTTTTATCGTTGGATGTATTTCGTGGCATGACCATCTGCTTTATGATCATCGTAAACACACCGGGGAGTGGCGCGGCTGCATTTTCGCCGCTTGAACACGCGGCCTGGCATGGTTTTACCCCTACCGACCTGGTATTCCCCTCATTTCTGTTCGCGGTGGGCAACGCCATGAGTTTCTCGATGAAACGCTATCAGGAAATGGGCACTGCCGCTGTTTTAGGCAAAATATTTAAACGTACCCTGCTTATTTTTTTAATAGGCTACCTCATGTATTGGTTCCCGTTTTTTAACTTCAAGGCTGGCCACATTTCCTTATCTCCTATTGCAGATACCCGCATCATGGGTGTATTACAGCGTATAGCCCTGTGTTATTGTTTTGCGTCACTCATGATCCACTTTCTGTCAAAGCAATCGGTGGTTATTTTATCTGTGCTGCTATTAGTTGGTTACTGGATTCTGTTGCTGGTTTTTGGCGACCCCAATGATCCATTAAGTATGACCGGCAACGCAGGTATATTCCTGGATAAGTTTATTCTGGGCGATAGTCATATGTATCATGGTGAAAAAATAGCCTTTGATCCCGAAGGCATCCTGAGCACCCTGCCAGCTATTGTGAACGTAGTTATTGGTTACTATGCCGGTAAATTCATACAGCAAAAAGGCAAAGGTTATGATACCATTGCTAAAATGCTGCTTACCGGAACGCTGTTCATATTTCTGGCCCTTTGCTGGAACATGGCATTCCCGATCAATAAAAAATTATGGACAAGTTCTTTTGTACTGGTTACCACCGGGCTCGATCTGGTGATCCTTTCATTCCTTGTTTACACGCTTGAGATCAATAACTGGAACAAAGGAAACTGGACCCGCTTTTTTACTATCCTGGGGAAAAACCCACTCCCTATTTATATACTGTCAGAAATACTAGTGATATTCTTTTATATGCTCAGCGTAAAAGGAACCAGTTTTTATGACTGGATCAATACTTCTGTTTACCAGGTAATAGCCCCGGGAGCTATCGGCTCACTGCTGTTTGCCATAAGTTACATGCTTATTTGCTGGTGTGTAGGCTGGATACTGGATAAAAAGAAGATCTATATCCGTGTTTAAATTTCAACCTAAATATATTGCTAAAGGGGTGGTCGTTATCAACGGCCGCCCCTTGTTGTATCAGTCGCGGTTTGCAATAAGCTTGTAACCATCAGCCATATCGGGTATCTGTTCGAACGACATGCCCGGGTAACGTTTCTCTACCCTGCCAATATGGGTACAGGCATGCTCCAGATATTCATCATCAATTATTTCCTGTATGGCATCCCTTATTGTTTCATGGCTCAGGTTTTTAACAATGATCATATCAGAGGCCCAGAAACTTGCCGAATTAAACTGCGTGATCATTTTTTGAATGTTGGCCAACGTAAATAAGGTAGCCACAAACACATCGCCGCTTTCAAGCACAATGTGTACATCAATATTGCCATCAAGTTGGTTGACCTCGTTATACCCTGCCGGAAAAGTGATCTTAAAATCCATTATTATCTTTAAAATGGTAAAGATAAAACTCCACCGATCATTAATTTCAATTAATGTATTTATAATTCTTCAGTATAAAAATCAATAACTACATATATAAAGAATTAAAAAATGAAATTATTAAGTATAAATTCATCTAAAATGAAAATTTGATATAAATAATTGAATTTTTTTTAATAAAACTTTGCTTTTTTATCAAAAACACTTCATAAATTACATTTTTAAAAATAACTGATTGGTAGATTTCTAATTATTACAATTTTATATGGAGGAATCAGCTTATTTTAATAAATACGACCCCATTAGCGGCGTATGGGACGAAATGTATGGCGCTAATTGCAGCGTTCGCGACCATTATTTAAAAGTTATCGAATATATTTCAAAAGAATCGGCCGATGACCTGAACAAAAAAGAAGAACTTGCCAAGAGCCTGTTCATGAGCCAGGGTATTACTTTTACAGTTTATAACAGTGGCGAGGGTATCGAAAAGATATTCCCTTTTGATATCATCCCCCGTATTATTACAGCCAGCGAATGGGCCTTTGTGGAGAAAGGCATTAAACAACGGCTTACCGCCCTTAACCTGTTCCTGAAGGATATATACAACAACCAGTTTATTGTAAAGGACGGTATAGTACCTATTGATATTATTTACTCCTGCCCACATTTTCTGCGCGAGATGTATCAGCTTAAAGTGCCTTATGATATTTATGTGCACATATCAGGCATCGACCTGATCCGGGATGAGGATGGCACTTTTTATGTATTGGAGGATAACCTGCGCACTCCATCGGGCGTAAGCTATATGCTCGAAAACCGCGAGATCACCAAGCGTTTATTTCCCGATCTGCTACCGCAATGCGGGGTTCGCAGCGTAACAGAGTATCCAACTATATTGTATAAAAATCTTTTGGCGCTTTCGCCCAGACAAATATCAAACCCAACTATCGTATTGCTAAGCCCGGGCATATACAACTCAGCTTATTTTGAGCATACTACCCTGGCCCGCCTCATGGGCGTGGAGCTGGTAGAAGGGCGCGACCTGGTGGTTAATAACCATAAGGTATACATGAAAACCACCACAGGCTTGCAACAGGTAGACGTAATATACCGCCGCGTTGACGACGAGTACCTTGATCCGCTGGTGTTTAACCCCGAAAGCATGCTGGGGGTTGCCGGCATTATGGGCGCTTACCGCAAAGGCAATGTAGCCATAGTAAACGCTATTGGCACCGGCGTTGCCGATGATAAAGCGGTTTATGCCTATGTTCCGGACATGATACGTTATTATCTGAACGAAGAGCCTATCCTTAAAAATGTACCCACACACCAATTGGGCAATCCTGACGAGCGTGAGCATGTATTCAAAAACCTGAACAACATGGTGGTTAAAAAAACCAATGGCAGCGGGGGTTATGGTATGCTCATGGGCCATGCCGCTACTGAACAGGAAATTGACGACTATAAAAAAGAGATCCTGAAAGATCCGCGCAATTTTATTGCACAGCCAACTATTAGTCTTTCGGCGGCGCCTTGTTACATGCAGGGTTTATTAAAGCCCCGCCGTGTAGACCTGCGCCCCTATGCCCTTTATGGCCCGGACGGCATCGAGATTGTTCCCGGTGGCTTAACACGCGTGGCCCTTAAAGAAGGCTCACTGGTAGTGAACAGCTCGCAGGGAGGTGGCAGCAAGGATACCTGGGTGCTGGCCTAAGCCTCCGGCACCTCTAAAGGGGTGCGATAAAAGATTAAGGACAAAAGAAACTAATACCGAACATCGAATTTTGAATAATGAACACCGAAATAAAACTTATTGGTACATTAACACTTCATCATTCGATGTTGGAAATTCGATATTCATTTTTAAAAATATTCCCCCTTTAGGGGGTTAGGGGGCTCATATGTTAAGCAGGGTTGCAGCAAGTTTTTATTGGTTAAGCCGTTATATTGAGCGTAGCGATGGCATGCTCCGTATGCTCAAAATAAACTATGCCTCATCGCAGGATACTGTACAGGAATTTACCTGGGAACCGGTGATCAGGATATTTGTTGGTCTGCATGAAACCGACGCCGACACTTTGGACAATGATAGCCGGTCGGTTTTAAAATATATGGTTACAGGTAAAAACAACCCCAATTCCATACTCAATATTATTACCCTGGCCCGTGAAAATGCCCGCGGCGTTCAGGAACACATCACCAAGGATCTGTGGCAATGCCTCAACGAGTACTATCATGCGGTAAAAGATCCGCGGATAGAACGCGCCTTGCAACGGGAAGACCCCATAGGCGTACTCGATATTTTAATAAAGCAGGTAATGCTCTATTATGGCACTGTCGAGATCACGATGGAGCGTGGTGAAGGCCGTAGTTTTATGAACATCGGCAAATACCTGGAGCGGGCCATACAATCGGTCGATATCCTGGACACCAAGTTCAGCTCGGTAAGTGATAATCCCAACCTGCTCACCGACACCACCTATTGGAAACACCTGTTGCTTTCCCTAGGCGGCTATGAGCTGTACCTGAAAACCTATCGCGAGGGTTTTGAAGCCGAAAATATCCTGGAACAGGTAGTTTTAAATAATGATTTCCCGCGATCTGTTATTTATTCGGTCAACAATATCCAGCGTTATTTCGACAGGTTAAAAAACGACACCAATGTGGATACCTACCGGGAAATGTCATTCCAGATCGGGCGCTTACAAAGTCGCATCAAGTACAGTTCGGTACGCAGCATCAAACAGGAAGGCCTGCACGGATTTCTCACCCAGATCCGGACTGAATTATACAACGTAGGCAACTCGCTGAATGAGTACTATTTTGCCAATTCATAATTTAATTTGAACGCCATGCCTGAATTTAAAATACAACATATAACCCGCTATACTTATGAAAGCCTGGTACGTGACAGTGCCAATCAGATCATTCTTTTCCCCATAAAAGATGAGTATCAGGATGTAGTAAAACAGGAACTACATATAACCGGCAACCCGGTTGTTGACACCCATATTGATTATTATGGCAACGAGGTAGGGAGTTTTACCTATAGCGAACAGCATTCCCAGCTAACCATCAACTCCAAATTGGATGTAATTACCCGTCAGCGCCCTTTACCTGTGAACGATATTTTCCCCGAACAGCAATGGGAAGATCTGAAACGCCTGCAATATATGGTACCCTACATTGATTTCTTGAAACAAGAATATTTTGAAGGACTGCCTGAACTGCAGGTTATTGTTGAACAGGAAAGATCAAAGGACGATACACCTTACCGGATAGCGCTCCGTTTTTGCAATTATGTGTACCAAAACTTTGAATACATTAAAGGCGTTACCACCGTTGAAACCACGCTCGACGAAGTTTGGAAATTAAAGGCTGGTGTTTGCCAGGATTTTGCTCATATTTTAATGGTGATGCTTCGTTCGCTCAAAATACCGGCTCGCTATGTGAGTGGCTATATATGCACCCACAGCAGCGCTATGCGTGGTGAAGGCGCCACCCATGCCTGGGCCGAAGCCTATATTCCGGATTATGGCTGGCTAGGCATCGATCCTACTAATAACTGCGTAGCTAATGAAACCCATGTGCGCCTGGCTGTTGGCCGCAGTTTCCCGGATTGCTCACCCGTAAAAGGTGTTTACAAGGGTTCTTCAGGACATAAACTGGAGGTCTCTGTCTCAGTTGATGATGAAAACTCTCCTGCATATGATAACCATACCCTCCATGAAACCGCTCCGCTGCAACCGGTGACCGAATACACCAAAAACAGCTATCAGCGCCATATGGAAATCATTCAACAGCAACAGCAACAACAGCAGCAATAGAACGAAGTGCAGATTTCAGATGTGCAAATATGCAGATGTAAATGAAAAACTTTTAATCATCTGCACATCTGAAATTTGCACATCTGCACATTCGAAGCTTAGACTTTCTTAGCAGAGGCTATTAATACCGGGATGGTTGGTACCCTATCATAGGTTTTTGAGATCTTACCATTACGATCATAAATGGCTATAAAAGGCGTATTTTTTATTTGGAAGTATTTTTGCACCAGGTAGGTATATCCTTCGGTACCAATGGTGATATTATGATATTTGGCCAGGTCAAAATCGCGCTGAAAAACCTGTATGGCTTTCAGTTGGGTCACAAAAGTGATCAGCACTATCTGCATATCCTGCAGGTTTTTTAATTGCGGTTTCAAATCATACATCAAATGCTGGCAATGTCCGCAATCTGGCGAAAAATAGATCAACATTACCGGTTTGTTCTTTTTCAGGTTGGCCGGGGTAACGTATACACTATCGGTGGTCAATATATGATATGGCGGGATACCCGTATTGGCGCCAAGGGTTTGGGCCTGTGTACAGCCAGCCGCTACAAGCAAACAAAGGAACAGATATATTTTTTTCATTAGATTAATATAGTATTTCATTAAGCATATTTACGATATTTTTAACTTTCCAGCAATTCCAGCTGCCAGGCTATCTGCTCTTCGGTTATAGGGAACAACGCATTTTCGCGTACGGTATGATAAACCGCATCAAATAAACCGTTATAATTACCCTTGTCTGACGCTATCCATTCTACCGTTTTCTGATTATCAACCCCCATCAGCACCAGTTTGCCTTCGCTGCCTTCGGGTTCAATACCAAAACCATCATCGGTCGGTTTCATGCCGGCATCCAGTTGTGCTTCCTGCACATCGGTACGCAGCTTTACAAAGCTCCCCAGCGTTCCGTGGATCACAAAACCGGGTAAATGTTCGGCTATCAGTAAACCGGAGGTTAAGTATACATTCAGTTGGTTAGGATATGATAGATGGATATTAAAATAATCATCTACCTGCGAACCGGGGCGGTGCGAAGCCGTTGTTTTCACATAGCTCAGCGGTTTGCCAAATATGCTGATGGCATTATCTACCAAATGCGCGCCCAAATCGTAAGTAAGCCCATTACCGGGAGTGTCTTTGGTTTCCTTAAATACTTTAGGGCCAATAGGCATGCGGTACCTGTCCAGCCTGAAATGCACTTCGATCAGTTCACCCAGCCTACCACTTTCAATCACCTTTTTTACCGATATAAAACCACTATCATACCGGCGGTTTTGATAGATCATTACCTTCAGGTTCAACTTTTTACCCAGATCGAACAGGGTTTTCACTTCTGCTGAAGTTACTGCCGCCGGCTTTTCTATCAGTACATGTTTACCCGCGTTAAGAGCTTGTACAGCATAGTCAAAGTGGGTATTGTTAGGCGTATTTACAACGATCAGTTCAATTTCGGTATCGTTCAGCAGTTCATCGATGGTATTATAGCTGATCACATCGGGATAAACCTTCCCGGCCTTTTTCTCGTGGCGTTCCACTACAGCTTTAAAGGTGAAACCCGGGTTGGTGGTTAAAAATGGCGCGTGAAATATGCGGCCCGACATGCCGTAGGCCATAAGGCCGGTAACGATTGGTTTTGATGACATAGATAGAATTTATTTAAGCCAAAAGCTCAATGCCCAGGGCCGAAAGCTTTTGCTCATTTGTTTTTTAGCTTTATTATAAAAATCAAACAACGTGTATCTCAAAAATACTTTTTAAACCTCAAATTTTAACAAATTTCTGGTCAAAAACAGCGTAAAAACAGCTCAAAATTCATTCAAAATCATTCATTTTAACACTTTTTAACAAATTTTAACACAGTTTTAACGTGTTTTAAAAACTTTAAAAAGTATTATATTATTGACAATCAATGAACTAAGTAAAAAATAGGTGATTTTTTACCCTTTTTATTCCTTTAACCAAACGGCCCTGCTTACATTTTTCAAAGCAAGCAGGGCCGTGGAGGTGATACACCTAAAGATACGCAATTATTTCGGTTTATTTCCCTATAAAACAGTCAAAATAATCGGTGTAAATCAGAACATTTGAAATGAAACAAATCATCTGCACATCTGTAATTTGCACATCCGCACATCTATTTTTATCTCAATCCTTTTTTAATGGCTTCAATTTCGGCCAGGTGACCCTTTATGACCGGAAGTGTGTTAGTAGCAAAGGCTTTCAGATCGGCATCTTTACAGTTTTTGGCGGCATCTTCAAACAAGGTGATCGTTTTTTTATGCCCATCAACCATGGCATCTACATAGGCCTTGTCAAAATCAGTTGTTGACTTGGCCGAAAGATCTGCCAGTTCTTTTTGCTTGTTTTCGCTTGGCTCGGCAGGCAGGGTAATGTTTTTGATTTTGGCTATACCCATCAATTCCTCATTGGCTTTGCTATGATCTTTTACCATCATTTCGGCAAATGCCTTTACTTTCGGGTTAATGGCTTTTTGCTCGGCCACTTTGGCTACCGCAACTTCGGCCAGGCCACCATTGGCAGCATCCGTTGCAAATTTAGAATCGCCCTGGTCAACCGCAATGCCTGTAGCTCCGCTTGTGGTGGTGTCTTTGGTATGATTGGCACTGTCTGCGCTTTCTTTACTATCTGTTTTGGCACCGTTATTACATGCCTGGAACATCCATGCCGATAGCACGAACATCATCATTAAACTTAATCTTTTCATATTGAGTGTTTATATTGTTTTATAGCCAACAATTTTCACTCATATAAGTTTCATTTTCTTATTTGTAAAATAATTTAACATAAATAACACAACCAAACGTCATTGCGAGCGATAGCGTGGTAATCCCCGATTTACAAGGCGGCTCGGTAAGTCGGGGATTGCCACGTCGTTCCTCCTCGCAATGACGCGTGGAGGAGAGCAGGGGTATAAAAAAGGCCATTATGCAAGCATGATGGCCTTTTTAAATCTATAAATAAATCCTTATTTCAACTTTGCCAAAGCGGCTTTAACGCGTGGGATCAGTTGTTGGATATCTTCCAGGGTGCTTGCACCTACCGAGGCACGGAACCAGTTTACATCGTCGCCGGTACCAAATGCCGAGAACGGCACCAGGGCTACCTTGGCTTCTTTGATGAGGTAAAAGTTGATATCGGCCGAGTCTTTCAGCACGGTTCCATCAGGTGTGGTTTTGCCGGCGTAATCAATTTTTAAGGTCAAATAGATGGCTCCCATCGGCTGGATAGAATCTACCTGGAAACCTTCGGCTTTTAGCGCCTGGAAACCTTCGTGCAGCGTATTCAGGCTGGCCTGAATTTTGGCTTTGATATCTGTCAGATAAGCATCTACCGCCGCATCATTAGTAATAAAGCTGGCCATAGCAACTTGCTCGGCTTTGGGCGACCATGCACCCATGTGACCTACAATAGCTTTCATATTATCAATAACGTGTGCCGGACCAAAACCCCAGCCTACCCTTACACCTGTGGAGGCGAAACATTTGGAGGCTCCGTCGATAAATATGGTATAGTCTTTCAATTCCGGGCGTAAAGTAACGGGATCAAAATGCTCGAAACTGCCAAAGGTCAGCTGCGAATAGATCTGATCGTACATCAGGTACAATGGTTTTTCGCCCGCCGGGCGACTTTTATTTTCGGCAATAACCAGGTCGCAAATTTCTTCCAGGTCTTTTTTGCCAAACATGGTACCGGTTGGGTTTAATGGCGAGCATAAGCCAGCAATGCCGCGCCTTTTAAATGCGGACGGATCTCGTCGGCCGTAGGCATAAAGTTATTTTCGGCAGTTGTTGGTATCATGATGGCTTCGGCGCCTAACAGATCGCTGTAATGGTTATTGTTCCATGATGGTAAGGGGAATACTACCTTTTCGCCGGGGTTAACAACCGCCAGGAAGGTAGAATAGATCAAGGGACGTGAACCACCAGAGATCAGTATTTCATTGGCCGAATAGTCCAAGTTAAAGCTCTTCTTTAAAAAAGCCGAAACACTTTGGCGCAGGTTCAGCATCCCATCAGCCGGTGGATAATTAGTTTGGTTTTGGTTATACGCCTCCACAATACCGGCCTTCAATTCGGCTGGGATGGGATAAATATTGGAGTCAAAATCGCCGATAGTTAAATTAGCGATGTTTTGGCCTTGTCTTTTCAATTCGTTTATCTCGCCTGCAATCTTGATGATCTCGGAGCCGCGCAGATTTTGAGCTAATACGGAAATACTCATTGGAAATATGAATTTTATGAGCGGC
>Ga0105239_10002048_pt1 | contig 26157 bp, 21 predicted proteins | sample KBSC44metaG_FD_92761 | JGI IMG/M metagenome (GOLD analysis project Ga0105239, IMG submission 92761) | Corn rhizosphere microbial communities from Kellogg Biological Station, Michigan, USA - KBS C4-4 metaG | ecosystem: Host-associated > Plants > Roots > Rhizosphere > Soil | place: Michigan, USA...
CACTAGGACCTCTGCGGTGGGGCACCGCTTGCAGAACGGACAGTTCATGTTGGCGGGCGGAACGAAGCGGCCCACCTGGATCTCACCGTACCATCGGTCGAGACACCCTGCACACGCCGTCATCGCGCAACCCTTACGCCCGCACGCCGGGTGCAACTGGTCCTTTGTGAAGTCGTCGCAACACACCCCGCACATGCCCTGCTCAGCCCGGTGCTGCTTGACCCAGTCCCGGATGGCCGCTGCGACGTCAGGGGCGTTCAGCACCTGCCTTCCCCGCCAGCGTAGGAACAGAATTGGCGTAGAGGAACCTTCGTCATCCCGGAGGGAGAGGACGTTGCGGAAGTAATGTGCTGCTGGATCGAACATGAAGAACGACTTCAACTTATCCATTGGCTGAGAGTCCACCGGACCTGCCACGGCGAGACCCGCGCATTGGAAGACGGCCGTCTCGTTCCCGTCTTCGTATAGCTGGCGGATGGTGACGGTAACAGTTTCATAAGGGATCCGCTCTCCTCGTTCGCAGGGTGGGCAAACGAAAGGGAGTTCTCCTCCCGCCGGAGGCTGGATGCGCGCAACACGGTAGCGGCAGTGACATGTGTGACAAGTCATCATCAGCGGCGCGCGGGAAGGGTACGCGTCATTCTGTCGGCAGGGATGGCAGACGGGGTTGCCCCTTGACGGCACCGTATCCGCTACGGCATACCGGGAGGCACACTTCCAACACTGACGGTACCACGACATGCCTATATCCTCCCCGCCGGCGGGTGGGTCCTGTACGGGTCTCCCCGCTTCCAAGCACACCGTGCACCTCCCGTCATCGCAGATCATCGCAAAGGATACGCCCTGGAGACATGCCCGACAACCAGTGATCCTGTCGGGTATGAACATCCCACCCGGGTTCGCGAGAACCTTCAGGTTGACGTCCGTCCGCCCGTTCATGAGCAATCCTTGAACCATCCGGCTGCCACGAAGCCTCTTCTCTTCCTCGGCGGTGAAAGCATCCGGGAGGAGCTCATGAACGCGCCTGGTCAAACGCAGCGCACCAAAGGTATAGAACGTCCAGTCGTTGACGTCCAGCCAGGTACCACGTATTGAGCGGAGGTACGTCTCTGCCTGGTGGAGCAAGTACCGGTTCTGTGACACGACGATGGACATGGCGAACACGGCGGATCCCCGCAACGAGAAAATAAGGCCGCGGTAGAGCAGGTGCGGCAACATCAGGATAAAGTCGGTGGCGGGGAGGTTCAGCGGAAGAGACGTTGCCACTGCCGGGTCCACGGCCGGTGCTGTGCGGAGACGGCTTGCGAATTTGAGGAGCTTGCGGAGATCCTCAGGGCGGCAGCTCAAGGCGATCAGGGTGAGGTTTTGCGGACGACAGATGCCGGAAGCGTACGGCAGGTACACGACGGGGGCGCGCCCGTCCGGTGGCAGAGCAGAGATTGCTTCGTTTATTTCCTCGGACTGGTCATAACTGTCCGCCAACCACTGCGTCATCTTCAGCCGCTGATCATCCGTAAGGGCTGCCACGGTGCGATGGAAGGTTGCGAGCAGCAAGGTACGGGCGTTGGAGGAAACCCGCATCGCCTCCCGCCAGAGACAGGAGAAGAGCTTACTTTCTGTCAGGGCGCCGACGGCAGACGGGTCCTTTATGATGTGGTTCAGTCCCGTCATCACGTCGGACGCAAAGGTTTTATCACCCCGGAAGCGAAGTCGGAGGTCCTTCATGCCCAGAAGCTGAGTGCTTTGTTTGACGAAAGCCGGGTCACGGTTGATTATTAACTGCGCGGGATGCACGACGACTGTGGTTCCGGATTTCGGGTTTAAATTTAGCAGAGTCTTCTTCTTCAGGGCATCTTTGGCACACGGGAGGTAGCCGGGCAGACTGTTCTCGTCTGTTGCAGCCGGAGGGTCAGTCTTCCCCCACGACAATCCTCGCAGGGTGGCTTCCGGGAGAGGGGGTAGGAGGTCGTCCCGGTACCCGAACCAGCGGAGAATGAGTTGAATGCTCGCGGAAGTCCATAGAAGTGCCGGAGCGTCGGCGGGAACGACGTTAGCAGTCCCACCCGTCACCCACGCGAGGTATTGGTAGAACGAGCAGGTCAATTTGACGTCCGTCCGCAGGAGGGGGAAGACGACGCACCCGGCCGCCTTCGTCCTCTTCGTCAACCGCACCCAGTCAAAGTCCGGACCGAGAGCACGTTTCTCCCGCTGGTAGTTGGGGTGTGAGTCGTCGTTGGAGGGGTGGTGGGGTGGAGCGTCCGCGAACCATAAGATCAGTGTCGTTTGCCCTGTCGATTGGATATGTCCGAGCAGGGAGTGCAAGCCCGTCTTTACGGCCTCCGGCTCGTCACCGCCGGGGCTCACCTGCTCCGCCTGATTAAGGAACGGGAGTAGCTCAGTAGTCTTCGTGTGCCAGCCAGACCATTGCACGACGGGCTGGTCAGGTACAGTGTAATCGCCGTAAAAGATCAGACCCAGGTTTCGTAACTTTCCCGTCAGAGCAGCTATGGCAGCACACTCGGCAAGGGTCTGACGGAGCGAGGTCACCGCTTCCGCGAGCGAGTGCGTCACGTCAGCGGCGAATACTATGTCGACTGCCATGGTCGCCGGATATGTCAATTTTTTGATGTTGGGGTGAAGTTGTGCCACCAACCTTTTAACCTTCCCAGCCCAGCTCCCATCGACCACTGCCATGGCTTGATGTGAGTCAAAAGAGGTACAGTCACTGATACAGGATTACTGTGGCTCAGTCAGTGGGCTCAGCCACCCCGTCAGTCACTTCATTAATTCGCCGGTTTTGCATATAACCAGAGCGCGTCGCTCGTGGTAGCTCTTCACGCAAACACTGCATCCATCATGCCTTCAACAATATCGACCGTCATCTTCGACCCCACACTCTCGACTGTCGAGGACATCAGATCCCTCCTCCGCACCAAACCAAAGGGGACGGCACATCCTTTCGACCGCACCCTCCACGTCTGGACCGGTAAAGACTTTGAGACTGTCGACCTCCGCGACAAACCTGACACCTTTTTCCTTGATGACACCCGTCTCAATGAACTGGGCGGCGTTCTCGGTCAGCGCATGACGGCCCATGAGGGTGCCCTGACCCATGTCCTTGACTATGAAGTTGTCTCGGCCACGGATCTTACCTTCGACATCCCCTTCCACCCCGACCAAGTATTGTGCTTCGCGCTTTCCCTCAGCCAACGACCTAGTTTCTACGACGCTATAGTTATTAACGGCTCCGCTGACGTACTGTGTTATGCCGCCACGAAGAACACGTCGATCCGCGGATTGAAGCATAGTGGCGACATGGTCGGTGCAGGGTCCGTCCTCCTCCACACCCTGATCCCTGAGAAGAACATGACGTCCGACTCTATCGCCGTCGGTGTATCAGGCTACACAAACACCGCTCTCCACCGCTACAAAGCCCAGAACCCAGCCGTTCTCCTCGTCAACCATGATGCAAAGGTCCTGTACCTCATTCCCGTCCCACTGGACGCCGCATCCATCGGTAACGCCACCCTCTGCCTTCCACTCGTGCTGAAACGTGAGGGTGATGTGGTCCGCGCCACGGTTCTCACCAACCCTCCCGTGCAGGAGGGGATCTACGCCTCGGGTTCTCAGATGGCCAAAGCCAGGGGCACCGTACGTGATGCCATTCAGACGGCGGAGGCGCTCAATCGGACCCTTCCCACAGCCGTACGCCCGGTGCGTACACCAACGAAGCCGACACCTGACGGAAGTAGCGGAAATCGGGAGAAGGCGTCCGCCGCTGCCTCTGGTCCGGTTACGGCGCTGGGACAAAAGGGTGTGGTCGTGATCGCCGAGGTGGGAACCACACCGCCTTCGCCTGCGTCCGTCCGCTTCGGCTTGGGTCTGTCAACTACGGAAATTAAGGGCGACACTGGGCCTGCCGTCTTTCCCTGCTGCATCGGCAACACCTTGGAGGGGAGCAAAGTCCTCGCACTCGCCAAGCCGTTCCAGGGAGACCGTGAGGCGTACGAGAATGCGATGGCGGCCATCCGGGTCGGGTCCACGCCCGTCGTCACGGTCACCGACCGCATGTCAGACCAGTGCCGTGTGCTGAACCCGACACTTCGCTTGAACGGGTTGTTCATCATCCAGCCCACCGCCACGTACAATCCGTCCATCCTCGACTCCCCCGCCGGCAGGGAGAAGTACCTGGCAGAACTGAACATCAATGCCGTGACCGCTCTTGCTGGTCCTCAATCTTTTGTGGTCGTCCAACTTGGAGAGAACTACTTCCTCTACCGCGGGGTCAGTTGGCCGGGCGTCTTCCCCGCCGTCCCCTCTTTTGGATACGACATGACCGAAGAGATACGCGCCCTCGTGGGGGACCTCAATGTGCTTCGCGACGCGGGCTTTGCTTGGCCGTCTCTCATTGACTTGCGCAGCGGTGGTGACCGCGTGTACCTCGGCCCCCAGACTGTTCCGGTCGACGGTATCGCTGCCGTGTTCTCCGCCATGGACCTTCCCACGGTCCTCCAGCTCCGACCTCACATACAGGACGTGCTCACCCAGCTTCAGTGCATTCTAAACCCGGAGAACGTCAACAGAGTATCCGGTGAACTGATTTGCGTGTTGAAGGCCAAAATTTCGGACGCGATCGGGCAGTACCGTGATCCTTACGTAGCCCAGGTGCTGAAGTGCGTGTCCGGTCAACTGACCGGTGAGGATAAGTTGGCTGAAGAACGGAAGAAAGCGGACTTGCACGCAGCGATGAAGGGGGCGGAGAGGGAGGCGAAGGAAGCGACGCAATGGTTGATTGACTCGTTGGGTCAGTTGGTGTCGAGCCGCACGTCGTCCAGCAAAAACCACGACTTGAACCAGATCGCGAAGAAGGTCGCCACAGCAAACAACGTAGCAGATGCGAAGAACATGAAGGCAGAAGATGTTGGGAAGATCATCTCGGCAGAGTGTTCAAAGATTGGGCTCGTTCTTGGCAATACGGACGCGGGTACCCTCCGCCTGGCACTCACGGCCGTCGCCGAGGACCGCTTCCTCACGTCGATCCAGTCACCGCCGCTTTCCGAGACCCGCCTTCTCACCGCATCGGCTATACGATCCAGCGCTGAAGTAAGCGCCCTCCTTCCTGTCGTGAAAGACATGCACCGTGGCCCACTCGCCGGGAAGGCGTCGTCATCGTCGTTCTGCTGGGCTCTCCCTCAGCTCGCACCGGAGAGTGATGTTTACCGTTCGTCCGTCCCATGGCCATGCTTCGACAGGCATGTCAATCTCACCGACCCGTCCGAACTCTACTGGCCGGAAGAGGCTGCCCTCGGTAACGTGGCCAAGCTCCGCATCCTCGCACGCGGGACGTTTGCATCCGCCAGCACCGCTCTGGTGAAAAAGGAAATCACCCCTTCCAGCCGAGACCTCGGTTTCTTCCTCATTTCTGCCCTGCTCGATCTCATGGAAGACATGGCGGGGACCACCGGGAACCGTCGGTTGGAGCTCTTCCCTGGTGGGTTAGAAGGGAAGCCTGACGACTTCGACGACCCTGCCGCGCAAGCCGTGCGCGGAATGTTCGGTCAGCTTTTTTCCCTCATGGCGTCAGGAGCCGGCAAACCTCTTTGCATGGCCTGGCAACTCATCATGAAGAACCCAAAGATGGAGATCCCCGACCACAGAGAAATCGGCATCTACTCCCGCGTCGCCTCCCTCCTCCCGCACACCAGGTGGCCGTTGTACGCTCTCCAGCGGAACGCAAGACTCTTCCTCGTCAGGGCACTGAGGCAGAACGTTGTCGACCCGGTTACCGCACCGATTAGGAAGGCCGTTGCTGCTATGGCCAAATCGAAGGACCGTGAGCACCTTGATCGAAGGAACCGTGAGCTTGCTTTCCTCCAGATCGCCGTGGAGGTGGCTAGGAACATCAAAGGGGGTACCATTCCGGAACACGAGGTGCGTACCGTTGCTTCCCGCCTACTCGCCCGCATGCCGGTGGACGGGCGAACCGACGGTGGGATGGGGATCGTCACGGGGTACTTCACGGAGCTTGCGAAACACGGGAAGGTTACCGAAGGGCACCAGAAGCAGGTGGCCCAAGCGTGCGCGGACATATTCATGAAGCGGAGCGGTCACTTCAAAAAGGCCAAGAATGTCGCGCTGAAGGCTCTCAAAACCGGCAAGGAGGGGCAGGCAGTAGCCGTGGTCGAGGCGATGGCGGGCGAGAAGAAAAAGGTTGAAGCTGCTTGGGATGCTGAGGACATCAAGATTCAGAACTGGGCGGCTTATGCCGCGGTCCTTGCTGCCGACGGCAATGGTGAGACTCTCACCGCTCCCGTCTCTGGAGACGCCGAACGAGTCCGCATCCCCTGGCGGGTCCTTACCGGTGAACAGGCGGCCAAGGCGGAAGTGTTAAAGGCTGTTGCGGACATCCTCGGCGAGCGATCCGTCACTGACTCGTCTGGTGTGGTTGTGGTGCCTGAAACGGTTGCTGGGACAGTCACCTCGATGTCGCTTGAAACCCGATTGAGGGGACTGCAGAACGGTGATAAGGCTGCGGACCTCCATCGCGACATGCAGAAGTGGACTGTGGAGAGCTTCTGCACGGCGATGGGGTTGCCGAAGCAGGCTACGAGGACTTTCCTCGCGTGTACCGGGAGAATTGATGAGGACTCTTCGCGGGACCTTCTGATTGCGGCCGCGGAGAAGCTTTTGGAGGGCTGGCAGGACCCTGTGGCGGCGGAAGGTGCCGCAGTCACTGTAATTACGTAAGCAAATGTGAATAAAAGAAGGGTTCATTTGGGCTCAGCATCACTGTGGGCTTAGACTTCATGAATATAAAGCATGCGCAGGCGTGTGGGCTGGCAACCTCGTCCCCGTTTTGCAACATGCCAGACATTCAGGACTTCATAACACAGCTTGAACATGGAGGCCAGTTGGTTGACCCGTCCTTTGAATGGACAAAACTCACCAACCGGCCAGACGGTTGGTTTATGAAATGTCGCGTCAAAGAGTCTTCCAAGAATTTCGAGCTCGTGCTCCACTCTGTTGAACAATGTGGTCTCGTTGTCACAGACTACGAGGAAGCGGAAACAGACCGCGACCAAGGTTACGTGTATTATGCAGTCTGGGGTGAATTTGTCACGTAGACGGTCCGCCACAGGACAAGGAATAAGAATATAAAGGATATACTTACTCCGCAGTCTCTTTTCTTCTCTGAAGTACTACAAGTAAGGGGCATGGTCCGTCTACATTATGTGACGCTGGCGACAAAACCGCACCCCAACTTGGACATACTCCTCCAGCTGGCAGAGAAGGTCGGGCTGCGACCAAAGGTTCTTGGTATGAGTGACCAGCGAATGCAATCGTGGGGCGAGGCCTTCGGGATCAAAATTGAATACATTCTGAAAGCTTGCGCGGAATTGGATGACACCGACGTGCTCCTGTACACAGACGCTTTTGACATTATACCTCTGGCAAGGGAACGAGAAATCATGAATGCCTTCTTTGCGATGGACGCTGACCTCGTGTTCGGGGCGGAAACGGCATGCCACCCTCGACAGGACCTTCGCGGGGCTTTCGATGTTATCTCCTCGGATGCGGGGAACCGCCATCGGTATCTCAACGCAGGATTCTCTATTGGTTATGTCGGTGCATACAAGGAGTTGACAGCGCAGAAGGTATTTGAAGCTAGGGACGACGATCAGGGTTACTGGTCCGAGTTATTTTTGAGAAAGCACAACGGAAAAGGTAAATATGGAGCTCTCCTCATGAAGCTTGACATCAGCAGCACAATCGTCATGAACTTGTTCGACGCCAGGAATGACCTCAATTACGATCAAGCAAGCGGCAGATACAAGCGCATTTCCACAGGCGCGAGACCGTGCTTTCTCCACCTGAACGGCGGTCACGACGATTTCATGCAATTGGCAAAACCTGCTCTGGACCGCGTCGTTGACAAAAGCACCATCGGAAAACGGTTGCAGAACTTCATGTACCGCGGTCGCTTTTCCAAAGGGACTTTCGTGCCACCGCTTCTCGCCGCTGCGCTGGGTGTAATCATTTTCGTTTTCATAGTGCTGGCATTGCGGTAACAGATCATTCCTCATAGGATAGCCATTTCAGCGCTCCTTGCCAGCCTCTTTTGTAAAGGTGCACAGGAGGGGACGGGATCTGTTTGTTGTAGTACATGTGAACCATGACGGCTTGCTCATCATCGGCAATCCCCATACCATGCAATTTTTCCAGGTTGGCGTGGTAAGCCGCCTGATACGCACGTAGGACGTCCGACGTTCCAACAAAGAAACCCGCAGCGAACTTTTCGGGGGCGTGCTGTAGGGTGTGCAAGGCGTCACCGTCCCTAGGCTCGGGGTCATTGACAGTCATGATAGTGACACCAGTGTTGCGAAGCCGGCTTATCCGCAGGGGTCGCTTTGGGAGGGCCCCATCACTCTTGACGTATCCAAAATCTATCCAACCGTAAAATCTATGCCGGGGAACACTCCGGTCATCAACTGTATGCATGAGGAAGTCGATCTTTGCGTGACAGGTGAGGGTGTACTTGGGCACAGAATGTTCCGGATGGTGGCGACGATGGGCGATGAGCTGCTTGTAAGGCTCGCTCGCCATTATTTCGGTGACGCGTTGGACGACGGGCGGAGAGAAGGCGTGAATGTGACGGTGGAGGAAGGCGTCGTCGACCGCGACTACCTTGGTGTACACCCCCATCCGCGCGCGAACCTGAGTGACGAGCTTGAACACCCTGGAATGCAGACGGCGGTCCACATACGTAACCAGCGGCACCCGCACGCTCAGGAGACGCTTGTACGCTGCGAGATATTCCTCGGAGCTTCGCGTGAAATGTTCCCAGGTTCCCCGATCAAGATCAAGGAACGCTGTTACAAGGAGAAGTCTGCGTGGCACAACATCGAGGCACCTTTGGTGCCGGACCGCGAACGAAGTTCGCTCGAACCGGGCCGCAAGCCTTGGGACGTAAGCTGCGCAGATGATGAGACAGACAAGGAGCAAAGCGGCAAAGACCACGCTCGTCATTGTAACTACAAAAATACAATAAAGAAGAACGGCAGAAAAAGTTATCCACCAGTGGGAAGCATGGACGGTCGCGACGACGAGTCCAATTCGGGTGCCCCATGTCCGCCGGAAGACGACTCCGTCCTGTCTCAGAACATAGAAGCCATTTTGCAGAAGGCGAGCACAAGAGACTCAGACTTTCTCGCCAGCATATCTCACGAGATGCGCACCCCGCTGAACGGCATTATAGGCATCATCGACTTAATGTCGCGCGAGGACACCGCTGAAGACATCGAGATTTACCTGCGGACACTGGAGCAGTCGTGCAGGATCTTGATGTCTGTGGTGAACCGGTGCCAGGATCTCTCGTACCTGCAGACGGAACACAAGGAGAAAAGTCAACTTACGTTTGACCTCAATGCTGTCGTCACCGGGATCTCGCAAACCATGCAGTACTACAACGTAGAGTCACAGGAGACCACGCAACTGAAAGTGGAGCTCGACCCACGCATCCCTTTCATTGTCAAAGCAGACCTCACAAAAATACAGCAAGTCCTGACAAATCTTTGCGTCATTGCAGCCAACATCAGCACGCACGGCTACGTCGAGCTGAACCTGGTTCTCAAACATGTCGATGTCCGGGAGTGCACTGTCGGCGTGACGGTGAAGAGCGGCTCCGTGGCCTCCGAGGATTACTACAACCTCTGTGACGAGACCTTGTTGCACTTGAAGAGCGGCGACATGTTCGATCATCACAGCCTGAACAGCAAGCGGATCAGTCTGAGCATAGCGAGAAGGTTCTTACAAGAATTAGACGCCGAGCTCTGCGCGAAAAGGGTCGGGGACACGCTGGTGTTCAGCTTTGCACTAGCGCTGGAGTCCACCGAGGCTTTGCCTACGAAACACATGGCAACCGTGCCTATTGACGACACTTGCGTCCTCGTTGTCGACGACAATCATGTAAATCAGATGGTGGTGGCCAAAATGCTGAGGTTATTAAAGGTAAAGAGCCACGTAGTGGGCGACGGGCAGCAGGCTGTCGAATGTCTGCAGCAGGGGAAAAAATTTGACATGATATTCATGGACCTGGACATGCCTGTCATGGACGGGTACGAAGCTACAAAGCGCATCCGCGAGGAGCTAGGACTGGACGTCACCATAGTTGCGCTGACCGCGAACAGCACGAACAAAGCCAAGAAGAAGTGCAAGGAGACAGGTATGAACGACTATTTCACCAAACCAATCACAGTGCAGACGCTGAGCGAGATGATTCGCAAGTGGCACCGGAGAGTATGAAATACATGAAACATGAAATACATGAAACATGAAATACATGAAACATGAAATCATTCACCGGCACCAAGCAGCTGCCTCAGGGAGATGCGGACGTTGGCAGTGACCGATCGCTCAAGTTGGCGGAGACTCCTCACGATGTAACTGAAAAGGACGCCCGCCTTCGGGGTTGACTGAACTATACTGTCAGCGGCCAAGAGCATGACGGTGACCTGGAGTTGGTCTCTTCCTTTCGCGTCCGCGGTGTCAAAGTCTGTGATGAGAGTTGATAAGGCATCCGTCATCCGGTGAAACGGTAGCTCGTCCCTCACTACGCGGAGACCAATGTCGAGCACCATGGGAACGGGCAGCGGGTGGTTGAGGAGGTGCCTGTGTAGTCGTTGACGAGGACCAGTTTTCGCCTCGCGAAGTTTGTAGGAGAGAATGGTAAACTCCATCGCGAGCTCCAGCTGCGTCTTGTAATTGAAGCTGAGCCGATGTTCGGTGCACACTGCGGTAACCTTTTCGAGAAGATTTTCGGTGAGCTTACCCATCTCCTGTAGTTTTGACCGCAGTAGGAATGATAAAACGTCGTCGGGAGGCGAAGAGGCGGGCTTCCCAAACGCGCTGGCGGGAAACTTTTTTGTTTTGCGATGGGCCTTTGGCCGCGTACGGGGTTCTGTTGCTGCCTGAATGGGTGTGGTGTCCGTTTCTTTTGATCCTTCCGCTCTGTGCCCTTCATTTTGAGACTCCCCGGGTCCTTGCGAGAACATAAGCGTCAAAATGTTCTCGCACTCGCTAACACGCCGCTTTGCTTCGTCGATGGCCCGCTCGTGACCTTGGTCTTGCGACTCTACCGGCACGAAAACATCCCGGTACGCCGTCCTCAATTTTGCGCAGCGCGCGTAACGAGCGTACAGGCCGAGGTAACGATGCACGTCCGCCTCCTCCAGATCCCTTGGGGAGGAAATGCTTTGAAATAGATTTGCGCTTGCCTGTTTGTAAGAGCGAAAAGCTCCTTTCTGAGTGTGCATGTCTAAGAAGTGTGACCGGCAAACGGGAGCAAACTCACGGCGTGGTAAGGCGATATAAACTCGAGTGCACAGAATTTACGTAGACACGTGGCGCAATTTCATTTCTCTGCAGCTCCCCAATCTAGCTAAGCACTTTCATCACAAGTCAGGACGGTGGGGTGTTGGACGGTTGACCACCTCTTTACCGAAAGGAAGAAGGGTCTCTTTGGCTATTCTGACGTGACGCACAGCGTTCCCTATTCCATACACCGTAATCGCCTGTACCATCGCTAATATCAGGTGCGCAAGGAAGATCTCCCACCCGAACAATACCACCCAAACACCGTTCAGTATCTTCTCAGTAAGAGTGAGTTCTCCGGCTTTTGCGACCAGGGTTTTCGAGATTGGATCAAAAGCGAACACGGCTATCTGCAGCATTTTGGGCAGGAAGACAATGCCGACGCAGGTCGGTATCAGCGCTACCGCGGCCGTGGCATAAAGTAGGAACAAGCTCCACCCCGAGAACGCTATCCAAAGCACCCTGGATACAGTGCGAAGCGGAGGAACTTGTGTCCGCCAAATGAAGAGCTTAATCTGTCGGTTCACGCTCTCCATTTCGCATGAATGTGTTGTCAAATAATGGCTAAGCAAACGGATGTGGGTATTATGGTTACGGTCAGGGCTAACGTTTATCCGCTTGCTCAAAACAGCCCGCTTCACCATTCCTTCACCCCGGGGCGTTAGCGCTATGACTCGCGAAATTGCATGCTCCCCGCGCCGCTGTTACGAATGTGGTGCCACCAAGACCCCCATGTGGCGAACCGGTCCCGCAGGGGCGAGCTCCCTCTGCAACGCTTGCGGCGTTCGGTGGGGAAGGCTGAAGCGCTGCCGACTAGCGGAAGAATTACGTGTTCAGGATCACGCTGCCCGCAAACGAAGGAAGATGGACTGTGAACTCAGGAGACTTCGGGCGAGGGTACAGGAGATCAACAGGCAGAACATGCGTCTCTCCAGGCTACTTGCTCAAGAAAGATCAAAAGAGATCGCGGCCCTGAAGCGGGCGGTGGGTGCCGTGAGAAGTACAACGGGCGTCACGATGGACCTCACGAACGAGGCTGAAGAAGCGCTCGTTATCTCTCGCTTCGTCGAAGCGGTCAAGCATAGACATCATTCCCGGTAGGGCGGCAAGGAAGCAGATATGTGTAAAGTGAAATGGCTTTCGAGTTCGTTGTTTTGCTCCCGGATGCGTTGATTCTTGGCCCTCTTGTACAAGTACCTGGGAAAACACAGCACCTCCATGACAGGGCAGAGGCAGCAGAAATAACAGAACTTGTCGTCGCCAGAGTGACACGTCTCCCAGATAAGCTCGTTCTCGGTCGATCTCTTTTGGGCCCTTACCGCACGTACAGATACCTCGGCGTATCCGGCATCTTCGAGGAGCGTTTTCAGATTGTCGGTCACCACTTGGAGCGCGTCATGACCCAGGGCACCCACACCGCCAACACATTCGAGTTTCCCAAAGTAGCGCCGCTGCCTTACCCAGTCATGTGACGTCAGCTTGCCAATGAGGAGGGGCAAGGCTTGCGCAACAAATTCGTCTTTCTCGTAACGGAGCCTGCTGTCCACTTGTTCGGAAAGCTTGCCCGCAGTGGGTATACAGACCATTGGTACGTCCATGGCTTTGGACAATGCGAGAGTTTATTTTGTGCGCCTGGATACTTTACAAAACGCTACCTATCCTAGTCTACTAAGCGACTCGGGACGCACAACCGGACCGGTGTTTGGCCCAATCCTCTGACTGACAGTGGACGTTGCAATAGTACACCTGACGGCAGCGGCTGCACCTCGACCTGCCCGCCTTCACCCCACAATGGCCGCAACGAGGGTCACGAGGCCCCGGGGACCGGAGATGGACAACGTGCGCACCCGTCCTGGCCGCACGCGCATCGACCTCCCGTTGGTGACTTCGGTACTCTACTTCTCCAGCTACGGAGCTCTCTTCTGGCAACTGAAAGCGTAGGCGGCACGGAACGGTTTCAAGGTCGCGATACATCATAAGGGAGCGGTCAGAACCGTCAACCTCAACGTAAGCGCAGAATAAGACGTTGCCGATAAGAGTTTTCTCTGCGCGGTCACCGAGAAGTGTGACGCCGGGAATGGTGGGGAACGAACCCTCGAATGAGGCGAACCACGCTAGCACACCGGGCTAAGCAAGTTGTCAGACCGAGTGATGGTCAGATTGAATGATCATTTTGGTGACTGGAAAGTGACGCTTACCTCTCCATCGTTGCTCTTCACAACTTTCATGACGTCGAAATCGACAGGAGCACCCGTCGTTCGTTCGAGCTCATCAAGTCCCAAGAGCCGACGCAGATGTTCACCTTTCGATTCTACCCTATCGCCCCAGCTGTCGTCGTTTGCTTCGAGAAAGACAGGCAGGCGAACATCACGCAGCTGTTGCAATCCTACATCCGCTACGTGTGCCTTCACCCAACCACGGCTAGCAACAGCAATGCCCTCCCGTTTCAGTGCGTCATACCGGCTGGCGTCGACGTTGAGTGAGCTTCGTGCACGGAGCATGCCCTGAAGGACATCGTGTATGTCACCCGTGTGAACTGAGAAAGACATTTTTGAACAATGTGGGAGAAGTGCGAGAAAAGAAGTCTCTGCCCGAGGGTTGCTCCTATTTATATTTTTTAGGGTGGCTTGTGAGTTTACAATTTGTGGCGCAAGGAATAAAAAAAAGCCACCCAAAAAAATCAAGCCACCAGGGTCTCGCGAATGAGGCACCTCGCCAAACAATATCCGTGGCCATAAGGGTGCAGCGTGTCGTTCAAAAGGATGTCCAGGTTCCCCTCGGTAGCCAGGACCGTACCCCCTTCGATGAAGTCGCTCGTAACGCTGTATGTGTCCATGTAGTACTGAAGGGACTCCTGGTGGGGTCCGTCCACCTCGATGATGAGGAGATTCTCTCCCGCCTTGAGACGGGCGACGAGGTCCTTGAACTGAACCTGTTCCCGGACGGCAGCCTCATAGATGGGAACGTAAATGGTCTTCCTCGCCTGGACATAATCAAGGCACGCAGCCACTGAGGCACCCACCCAAGGCACGGACTGATCCGCTCCCGGTTCCGGGTTCCAAAGGGCACCACGACATGAGGCCCGTCGATCGAGGTCAAACGTGACGGGGTATCGGACTGCCTCAACCGTGTCCATCCCCTTTTTCCTCCAGCCCCAATATGCCGGAAGTATTTCTCCTTTCATGACGTGAGTCTCAGCGGGGTGGTCCCATACGACGGCTCCGTCTCTGCGGGACTGTTTGCGGCTGACTGCGGGAACCGTTGAATAGATTTTGGCGAACTGCCAAAGATTCTCCAGACAGCGACCATCCTTGTCACGGAGTTCGTACGGGCTGAGGCTACCGTAGGGGCTGCTGGCGGTCAAGCAGACGACATTGGTGTGATCCGGGTAGGACGGGAGGGGGCACTGTCTCCCCCGCGCGTAGGGTACTCTCCCGACGCGGACAGACATTTCACGGGACAGATCACCACCGGAACTCACACTGTCCTTACGTGGACGCATAATCGTTGTACCATTCGGTCATCACAGCTCAGGAAATAAGACGTAACTCTAAGCCAAGTACTTCCGACTGCAAGATGGCTGACGCTCCTGACGGCGAGTTACAATTTTCTGAACTCGTGCACAATATCTTCAGCCAGCCACCGAGGCCGCCGCGGACGATTTTGCTGCAACTGACTGATGACAGCTTGAACGAGTTCTCCGCTAACGAGGAGCCCCACCAGGAGTTTTTCCTCGACCTGGCGGCGGCTGGTGTGCAAAAGCTCTTCAACACTAGACAACTCGCAGCGGTGACACAGGAGGATTTCACGCTTCTGCAGCAGTACATGAACTCGGTCGGGGTGATGCTCGTCGTGCACATCGTCAATCCCGACGGTACAGTCCAGGAACCGTGGAGCGGAGACGTCGCAGAGGGTGCGAAGCTGTCAATGACAGTCCGCTGGTTGTAAATTCAATCACGACACCTTTAGACGGAAAAGAACGTTACATTGACGCCAGGCATATCAGTAAATAAACAACTTGACGTACCGTTTGGTACGACCGTGCAAAATGAGGCTTCTCGTTGTAGACGTTGAATCATCGGGTTACTCCCACGCCAGCGACCACCTTCTGGAGGTTGCTGCGGTCACGTACTGCACGGCTTCGAGGACGGTGCTGGCGGGTGTGCACTTCCTCATCCCCACCGTCGAGAGGAACAAGGCGGAGCATGTCAACCACATTTCGGCCACCGCCCTCCGCCAACGGCCGGTTCCGGGCATGAAAGACGCGTTTGTCCGCATGTACAGCGACGCCGACACGATCTTGGCACACAACAAGCAGTTCGACGAAAAGTGGATCACTGCCCACTGGCCTGATCTGCCCCGGAAGCAATGGGTGTGCACGGTGAAAGATCTCAACTACCCGAAATCGAAGGGTGCATCCTGCAGGCGGTTATCCCACCTGGCGGTAGACCACGGTATCAATCCGGTTGATGCCCACCGTGCCATGGGTGATGTCATGACGTTGGTCCGCCTCCTCGCGCTCGTCCCCGATCTGGAAGCGCAAATTGGAAAGGCCACCCGCGGGCCGGTGACAGCGGGAGAAGTACCGTCCCCCACCACACCAAGCGGTCCTCTCGTCCTTCACGAGATTGTCAGCAGTTCCTACGACCGCCGGGAAGAATACAAGGCAGCCGGATTTCGCTGGGATGGGGAGGCAAAGCGGTGGCAAAAGAAGGTGCCTCGGGCAGCTGCGTCGGACGGGTCGTACCCGTTTGCCCTTCAGCCGGTTCAGGCCCCCAGCTTTTTTAAACCGCAGGCGGCGAAGGTCCCTGCACCCAAGCCTGCAGCGCCCGCACCGAGTGTCGCTTCGGAGTCGCAGTTTGCTGACCCCATGGATGAGCCAGCGGTCCGGGATGATGACGATGACGACAGTTGGGATCTTTGAATGTTGCTGCGGAGCTTTTTTTCGCGGAGGAGAACAGGCATGGCACGTATTCGACGGATAGTCAACGACATTCTGGACGCAGTAAAAACCACAGCGAACGTCATTACCTGTGGGATCCTGTTTCCCGGGACGCGAAGGACGGTCCATGTCACTCGATGAGCGATAACGAACCGTGTAAGCCAATTACTATATATCTGTGGGTTATTTGTAGCGCGTGGCAATCAGCTGCAAAATGGACCTGGAGTACGTCTGTAGCGTCTGCGAAAAAGGCATATCAAAGGACGGCGTGTTTCGCAAGTCCTTCATCTGGAATCCGCGAGAGCGACAGCGGGAGCGCGTCTTTTGCTCGCTGGAATGTATCAAGACGTTCCAGGAAAAGACCCAACCACTGTCCATGGCGGAAGAGAAAATAAGCAAGACGAGCAGCGGTTCGTCTTTCGGGTCGGGGGCAACGGCGTTCTGACTTCATCGCCGGGGAGGGTCACCTGGCTTCCTGCGGACGAAACGCCTGCCTCTGATAATGTGCTGGGGTGGGGTGCCGTTAGTGTTGGCTGGCGAAACGACGGGGTCGGGCGGACTGCCTACAGGCGCGGGCTTTCCATCCCTTTGTTCTTCATGGAAACGGATGATTTCTCCGAGGGTCAGTCGCCGATCTTTATCGTAATCGACGGCCTTGAAGAACGACTCGACGTCTTTCTCACCGGATAGCAGGTCTACGGCATCACCCTCATTTGCCACATTCTCGTTCAAATGGAGGCTCAGGGCGTCTTGTAGTTCCGCCACGGTTATGTACCCATCTTGGTTCGCATCGCAGAAAGTAAAATAAGCTTCAAGCGCGCGACGTTCGTCTGGTGTCAACATTGCATACAAATTGCCTACGGTTACACGCGGAAAATGTTTCTAGCCTGTCTTGGTCCTTTTCTGCCCCTCATCAGGCGTTGAGTCGTCAAGGCCTCTCTTGGACTTCTTGATGAACTCCGTTTGCCGCAAACTCTTACTGAAGCCGAGCGACTCTGAGTACGCAGCGTGATAACCCCGCGAAAACTGTTCACGTGATTGAAGGTGCCGGTGCTGCTGTTGTGCTTAGAGTTGACCGTTCTGTAATGGATTGTCAAGACTCTTACCATCTGAGAGGCGTAAGTCTCCAACATTCCAAGGCGGGCTTCCTCTGTGTTTCCACCTGTTTGTCCTTGTGGCGCCGGGGTTTGATAGGCACCCAGCGAGAAATACGTTTGCGTCTTGACAATCTAAGAAAGGTGTTCAGCACATCACGCAACAGAGGATCCGGGCCAATCGTGTCCTCACCATCATGAGCAGGTCTGACTGTACGTCGTCCCAAAAGGTGGCAACATCTGCGAGCTCGCTGACCGCTGCTCCATCATATCGCGCCGCCCTTTCTGTCAGGTTCTCAACCGCCAGGAGAACACTTGCAAAATTTCTCAAACTGGGCTGGTCCTTTGCCACTTCGAAGAGTTGTCGAATGTTAGGCATGGTTGTATTATCCGAGATGTGAGAACTGAGCGCTACGAGGACAAGACCGGTACTTGTGGGGTCTGCCAGGACAGACAAAGCGCACGTGGTGTTGCACAAGGTTCTGTAGTCACGTGATCAGTCCCTCATTCAAGAGACTTCAAGACCTCTCGGAAGATCTCGTAGTTGCTCTCTTGAATGGAGTCAAGGATGGCAAAATGGATCTCGTCGAACCGTTGCGAAAACTCGGGTTCCTCGAAGACTGTTTTGAAGAGCTCTGCAACCTGCCAGGGTGGATTTCTAAATGCACCGCATCCTAGAGCACCCAGAAGTAGCACAGAATGCCCCGTCATCCACCCTATGCGGAGAACCGCCCGTATCTTCTCTTTGGTTATCTCCGCGTCACGGTCAGTGAACCGCCTGTTCGTCATGAGTTTGGGTCGGCGTAATGCTGCCACGGCGACGAAGTCCAAATATACCCACTCCTTCCACTTCCAGATCCGATATCTGTCATCTGGACCACCGCGGAAAATGAGTACGTCGGGCGAGTAGATCCCACCGACCTGCGGGATTGGATAGCTCCACGTCCTCGCGCGGTCAATGTTGTGGCGGCTGTTGAGGGACAGGTCGTACGTGCTCCGTAGGAATATACATTCTTCTTGGGCCAGCGAACCGTTAGTCCAGCCTCCACCGGGATTGAACTCCGATGCGAGATTCAAGACCAGCGGGTTCAGCCCTGCCTTTTTCAGCTCACACGCAGTGTCTACTGTGTCCCCATTGTGTACGCGGTAAACCGTCTTTTTCCGGTCAGTGTCTGCCAACGTCGGTAGAGCGAAAGTGCGGTCGAAAAACTTAGTCGCCTGAATCGCCAAGATCAGCTCGTCACCCACGGCCCCGAGGAGTTTCTTGAAGTACCCCATTGTTTCAGTTGCAACGGCACGTCGGCCTGATGCTGTGTAGCTCATGATGAAAGATTGACGTTCCTACGCCAAGAAGAAAGCCCGCACGTGCGCAAACGCGGCCCATATAAGGATCTTTTGTCGCCGGCGCCAAGAAGTTTTCTCTGAAACGTTATCAAGACATGGCCTCGGGGAACCTGAATGGATACCTCCCCCTGACACCACAAGTATGGGGGCAACACGTAAACAAGGGCAATTTGATGTTCTTGCTTGGTGCAGGTATCAGCGCGGCGTCGGGGATGCCCCTCTTCCGGTCAAAGGGTCCCAAATCCACCCTTTGTGACGGCCGGAAGGCGATCATGAAGTGTGCCGACGCGCTCAAACACCCAGACACTTGGACGCCGTATTTCAATAACGTGCGCTCTGCGGATGCCTGCATGAAGCTGCTCGGTCATTACAAGGTGATGGCGCATTTCTTCCTGCTTTCGGAGAACGCCCCGCGCTCGGCTTTTCACGAGATGCTGGCGCACCTTGCCGCAGAAGGCAAGATACGACCAAACGGCATCGTCACCACGAATATTGATGGGCTAGAAGTCGCGGCCGGCGTTCCGGAGGACCTGGTGGTGGCCGTTCACGGGACGGTGAGGAAGCTGCGTTGCCTTCAGTGTGGCGAGTTCAGGCCAATGACAGCGGAAATCGCCCAGCGGATCATTGACGCCCCGTATTCCGCCAAGCCCGTGGACGTGGTCCCGGTACACGAGGATTGTCCAATGCTTCTGGGTTCGCACAACAGGCAACGTGTACGCCGGGAACTCTTGCTCTTTCGTCCCTATGTATATTTATACGGCGAACCATCAAATGAACGTGGGTGGGCGCACGGCATCTTTCCGATGTTTCCGTTACCTTCTCGGACGCGGGCGAACTTCACACTGGTCGTTGCGGGGTCCTCTCTGAAGACTCCCAACGCAAAGAATTGGGTCAAGGATATGCAGGAGAAGGCGAAAGCAATCATGGTGGTCAATACAACCGCCCCTGCGCCGCTGTCTCATAGAAATCGCTTCTTATTCCTTGGTAGCACGGAAACCGTTGCAGGATGGACCATGCCGGGGTATCGGCCGGTGCGACCCCGACCGCCGCGGCACATCAATCCCTGCACGATGCCTGTCAACATAAACGGGGTGAACAGGACATGCCCCGATCCCCGACTCTTACCCCAACCTTCATCAATTCACGAGGCAACGTCACCGGAAGCCGGTCCGTCGGGGACGTTTTATGAACCCGGTCCGTCCAGGAGATCCGCCGAAATCCGTCCGGCGACGTCGTCGTCACGTCGGGCCTCACGCAGCCGAAGCGGCACCGGGGATTTATACTCGGATTCGGAAGGATCGGCCGACTCCTCTGATTCCTTTGATGTATTTGGTTCAGAGGCCGAGCTTTACCAGTTAGGTCCCACGGGGACAGGCTTCCCGTCGTTTTTAGCACAATATCCGCACCAATCGACGGACGGTCACGCAGAGTGGTCATTCGATGACCCGATCGACCCAGTTATAGATCTTACGGATGATAACGCGTGGGATGGCGCTATTGACCTGACGTATGAGTAGTCATTCGGAAGCGGACGCTTGTCTTCGATGACGACACAGAATGTTGTGTTTCGCCAGACAAGGAAAGAAAGCGGAACTGCGGTTTTGAGATGTTGTGTGATCTGGTATGCATTGTATGCATGTCACGTAGAGGAAATGTTAGTATTAGTATATTCTACTTGAATTTCAGCAAACAAAAACCATCAACGCGTGCCACCTAAGTATTTTCGGAGGCTGAGGTACGAGCAGTTTCGGAGCGGTCATACAATAAGTAAAATAAGTACTTTTGTAGCTTCATTTTTTCCAAATGAACTTCCTCCTTGTTTTCAAGATCAAAGACAGAGCCTATACCTCAGAAGTGTTTTAAAAATACTTATTCTACTTAGATCTGTCGGGGTCCCAAATGAACCGTACTTAGAGACAACGCTCTTTTACTTATGGTACTCAGGCTAAACTCTACTTATACTTACTTTGATTAAATTTATACTTACGTCAAATTAACCGGATGTGGCGCCAACCACGCAAATAGGTCCCCTTGAAATTGGTGTTGTAGATGGGCCCCAACTTCTCAACGAAAAGCTTTTGAATATCTGCTTTCTTGTCCGGAATGTTCTTTTTATTATCCTTCGCCCATCGCCGAAACAGGGGAAGCGCATCGTCCCACTCCAACCTACTTCCTTCCTCCTCAACGAGGTGCTCCTCTCGGAAAGAGTCAAAGACGTCATTATCCGTCTGGTATTTCTGAGTAGCCTCAGTGACAGCCGGTGCCTCGGGTAGACCTCGGGCCTTGAAACGGCGGTAGTACTCGATGAGTAAAGCCACGAACGCGCCGACGCACTTCGATAGCTTCTCCCCAACTTCCGGATCCTTTTGTCTCTCGTGTGGTCGGCGTGGGTTGTCGACGAACAGGGTCGGAAAGTCAATGACTTTGATCCTACGCCAAGCTGGCCAGGAGTTGTCGTCAAGAATTGGGATGAGGTTGCAGATGAGACAGCACTTGAAACGAGGTCTCCACCGCCGCTGCTTCTCGTGAAGCCCGCGGGTGGTGATGCAATCTTCACCCGTGAAAAGTTTGATTGTGTTTACTTGGAGGATTTCACTAGCGGCCCCCTCCGAAAACACTGCAACCCGTGCACGCTCCAAGGCGTTCAGTGCTTCATTAGCCTGGTTTGCATCCTCACGCCGCCTCGTGAGCAGCGCGGCCGGGGCGGTACCGAAATGATCCCCCAGAGCCTCCATGAGGAAATTCATGAGTTTACTCTTGCCATTCGCTCCGCCGCCTGTAAAGATCCAGAAGTGCTGCAATGTAGTGTCCGTAGTTAGACAAAGACTGAGCACAGTGAGTAGGTACTCCCGAGTGCACTCGTTGGGTTGAATTGCGGACATGAACTCCATGACCAATGCACAATCAGCGGGCTGTTCTTCGACAGGTCGGTAAGGAAAATCAAGTGATATGGAAAGGTAATCTTCAGGCCGGCCGTCTCGGAAAGCAAAGGTGGTGAAGTCAAACACACCGTTTGTAAAGACCAGCATGTTGGCCGTATCCAGGACTTCAGCAAATTTTGGTCGATATCCATGGAACAACTCGATGGTGTCCTCCAGGATGCGCTTCCTTCGTCCACCGTCTTCCAACTGTTCTAAGACGCGCTTGATGTGTCGGGCTTTCCGTTTTGTATCGTCTGTTTGGATGCACTCCATTTCATAGTAGTGAACCGCACAGCGGAAGTATTTGAGGAACGCATCTTCGGAACCAAGGCGGGTGCGCAAAGTCAGTTCAGCCTTACCTACCCAGTGGTGGTCAACGAATTGGTACCATAGGCCTTCCGTTCCCTTTACACCGGTTTTACAGCAGTGGAATTCATCGCGGAAAATAGTGAAAACGAGCTGCGCCAACGGTGCGTCAGTCCCTTTCAGTGCAGCGAGAAACAGTCGATTCTTCTTTGCATCTTCGAAGACCACCAGCCCGTCATTTTCATAAGTGCCCACGAAGTTCTCGTCAGACGTAAGGTAGTTGTTCACCGTGTTATTCACTGTGTTGTTGTTGACGGTGATATTCCCGATCGAAAGGTTCAATTGCGTGAGTGCGGCGAAAAGCTTCGGGAAATCGCTCTCTGGCAACGGGATGGGGTGACTAGGCCATGACACCCCGCAGTCGTTGCAACGAAGGTGCCATCCGCGGAGAGCGTGTTCGAATTGCATGCGTCCGCTGTGACACTGAATGCAGGTTTGGTGGTTCGCAATTGTGGTCAGCATGTCTTTGTACGGCAATATTTCCGTAGCCTCTTCCATTGGAAAGTTCGTAACAATGCTCTTTTGGCACTCTTCCTTCGCGCTAGACATCAACTCGATATTGATGTGCCCATAGAACATTCTCGTGAAGAAATCACGGAGCGACTGTGGGAGCTGCGAAAGCGGAATGTGAGGTGCCTCCCCAACAGCTTTACATTCCTCGTCGGGACATTTGAACCTGGCACCTGCCTCCGTGACGATAATATAAGGATTGTTTGACGCGTGCGTCTTCCGGCTGATCCAACACCATTTCTGCCGGGTAGGGAAGAGAAGCCATTTTTCCTGTCGGTCAACCGTGAGAGTGCTGAGGCTTTCATGCATTCGGTACTTTTCCCCAAAGAAGTCCGTGGCGGCCGTCAGGGCTGAGACGGCCTCTGTGTCCGTGGACGTGAACAGTGTTCTCTCGTTGGTCTCGCCGGTCCCATTGCCGGACGCACAGAGCTCTCTTTTTGGTTTTCGACCACGGTTCCTCTTTCTCTCAGCCATATGTTCGCTCCCTGAACTTTGCAGAATGACCGCGTCGTCTGGTGGGTTTTGTGCCAGGTACTCTTCGGGGCGGACTTGCTCCCATGGTATGTCATTTCCACCCCTGTCAATCGGTACGAGATATCTCTTCTCCAAGTCAATGTCCTTACAAGCCCCAATAACAGCGAGAAGCTGTTCTCGAGATTTATAGACGGTCAAATCGATGTGCTCATGTGCACCTCCGTCAGCTAGACCGAAGACAGTTCGGACGTGGATTGGAATCTGTTCCCGCCGACTTACGAAAACACCACGCACCCACGCTCGAAAAGAGACCTTGTATTTCCTCTCAGGAGTATCCACGTTGGCCACCACTTTTGCGTCTTTCGACTTTGGAACGGCCGTGACCCAGCCATGCCTCTTGGCGTACAGACATGCCTCACCCGGATGCAGCCTTTCCAGGTCCTTCTTGAAAGTGTCGAACATTACATTGATCTCTGCGTCGGACGGCTGGAGAGCGAACTTGCCATCCCAGTCGTAATAGCAAGTCAAGCGACAGTTGGAACCTGAAGGAGGGAAGTATTCTTGGAGCGTGAACGCTGGAGTACAACGCCTTTCTTGAACCAACTGGTTGAAGGCCGTGGTGGTGAGGGTGTGCACATCCCGCTTTCCCCGGATGCGGGACACAAAGGACATGACCCTCGGTACCTTTGCCTCCTGTATGTCTCGCGTACTGTCTTCCGCATGGTGGTCGGCAGCCATGATTTGTCAATCAGCTCTATGATATGCACTCACCCAAGCAAAAAAAATGGAACAAACCAGACGCACTGCGCTCTCCTCGGAACTCACAGAACACTCCATGCACTTCATGTCGTGTCAAGCCTCATTTACGGCCGGGCGGGTCCGAACACAGGCCTCGCTTGTATGTACATACAAGGTGAAATAGTCTCGTCGCCCGGTTTGGGCATGTCACGGATCAGTAAAATGGGCTCGTCGTTCAGGACGTAATTCAGGACGTGCATCGTGAGGAGTTCTCCCATGACCCTTGACCACTGCTTATCTGCGCTGGTGTAGTAACGAGAGTAAAGCTCGTTATAATCATAATGAGCCAGTTTCTTCGCCAGGTCAGAGCGATGTCGCTCGTTGACGGACCGGGGGAGACGCATGTGAAGGGATATCAGATCTTTACACTCGCCCCAGTTGGTGAGTGTCCACGTCAATTTGTCAGAAGCGATCTTCTCGGCTGGGACGACAAACCAGAAGTCCTCGTGGGTGTCTTTCGGAAGCGCATCGCCGGAGCGCACAGGTACTTTCTTCCCGCTCTCGAGCAGCACGTCCCAAGTTAGAACCTTCCCGTTGCCGGGTTGAACGCGTTCGCTGGAGGAACCCCGCCGAAAGTGATATACCTTTGTACCGTTGCTCATCGTGTGAGTAAACACTCCTGCCCCGCTTATTTGGATATTATTTACATAATCGCCGCAACCATGTCAAACATTCGCAAAGTACTTTGTCACTGCTTTGGTCCCCTCAGATACGGCATGTCGCTGCAACTCGCCGGGCAGCAGCAACCTCACCGCAGCCTGTATGTCTTTCTCCGTGATCGTCGACCGCTTGGTTTGACCTGCGAGCTGGAAAAGAGAAACGACACAAGAGTACGACATTAGGTTGGGGAGCTGAGGTATGGAGCCCAGAATAACGTCGGCGTACCTTTGAGGCCTCAGAGACGAGACGGTCAAACATGTCGTTGATGAAAGAGTTCATGACCGACATCGCCTGTTTTGAGATGCCCAGGTCTGGATATATGCTTTTGAGCAGGCGGAAGTTGTACAGGGACCAGATGTCTCCCTTCGGTGATCCGCGCGATGATTTTTTCTGCTTCTTCGCTGATGCTGGTGGTTCCGGGGCGCCCATGATGGAGGGTTTGCGCTTTGACATATCGGTTTGAGGCGAAGAATCCATTTACGACAACAAGGCAGAGCAGGTCGCGCCTATTTTATAGGCGGCGAAAGTCACGTGACGCGTTCAGACGCGTAAATGAAAAAATCGCCTCCTGCAATATGCTGAGGTCTCGTCTGCCCGTGGAACTGGTCAGCGCCATCCTTCGCGGTGTTGCGCTTCTCGACGTGCAATCGCTGCGAGACGCCTTTGCAGCCTTGGACACGTTCGATCCCGAATTAATCCGCTTGCTCCTTCGTGAAAACAAAGAGAAAGCCACACACGACATTTTAGAAACGGGGGATCTTCAGTGCATCCGCTGCGCCATCAAAAACGGGGCAAAGCTGGACAAAGGGCAGTACACACGCCTTCTTCATCCCTATCGCTCGGATGTCCTCAGAGTGGTGTGGGAAACAGGCTACTCCTGCCTGACCAAAAGGGCCAAGCTTTCCTGGTGGGACTTTGCAGAACGGATTCAAACCGAGGACGACATGCTCGACCTTCTTTCGTTCCACAAAAAGCTCAGGGGCGCTCCGATCACAAGAGACGCAGCAGGTAGACTCGTCGATCGAGGTTTTACGCGCGTGATACATCACCTCGTTGTAGATAACTACAATGTCCCATGGTTGCGATACCTCGCGATCCTCCATCCAGAAAAATGCCCGGGCGCGGGTTCGGCCTGGGAACTGTTCCAAAAGCTGTTCATCACAAACGGGAATCAATATGTGAGAGGTCACCGGCTGGACAATTGCGGACCGTCAGATTTCACAAAAGCTCTCCGCGTGGTGCTATCCGAGGTCACCACTGCGGAACAGCTGAAGAGATTCGAGGCGCAGCTGGATACTCTCGCGGCGCGCGAGGACTCACAGGTACTCCTGCGCGAAGCCAAAATCAGGCTCGGTTTCCCTACCACGCAGCTCCGATTGCCGAATGCCCTGAGCACAAGCTTGGCTGAACAAATGAACGAAGAGCTCTTGAACGAAGCGATCAAATCCCGGGTGTTCAGCCGGGTGGAGCGAGAAGCCGTCCTCAAAATTGTGGGCATGGGACGCTGGACGTCAGTGAAGAATCTCCTCTTTCATGTCGGCGGCGTGTGGGACGTGCTTCTTGACGTCATGTGTGGTGACCCTTTCTGCGCGGCGGTAGCGCATGAGATCCTTCCAGTAGCGGGGACGCGCCGGCCGTTGACGCTCCGTCAAGCAACGCTGCTGCTCAGGAGGGGGCA
>Ga0105239_10002049_pt1 | contig 26140 bp, 22 predicted proteins | sample KBSC44metaG_FD_92761 | JGI IMG/M metagenome (GOLD analysis project Ga0105239, IMG submission 92761) | Corn rhizosphere microbial communities from Kellogg Biological Station, Michigan, USA - KBS C4-4 metaG | ecosystem: Host-associated > Plants > Roots > Rhizosphere > Soil | place: Michigan, USA...
CCAGCAGGTAGAGCAGCTGCGCCGGTTCGGCCACACGGTCGACGTCATCGATATTCTCGGATCCCAGTCCAAGATGAATTATCTGAGGTGCACTCTTGATGTCATGCGAATGACGAGCGCGGTGCCATACGACGTCGTCCATGCGCATTACGGTTATTCGGCATATCCTGCAATGTTTCGTTCGCAGGCGCCACTCGTCATCACGCTGCACGGGACCGACGTGCTCGGAAAAAATATCTTTGAAAGGCTGTGCACGCGGGCTGTGTCGCATTTCGCCGATGCCGTCATAGTCGTTTCGGAGGGGATGCGGAGACGGATTCCGGGAGTCGTAATTCCCTGCGGGGTCGACCTCGGCGTATTCAAGCCGTACGATCGCGACAAAGCACGAGCGCGGCTGGGGTGGCCGAAAGACAGGCATATCGTTCTGTTTCCATTTGATCCGGCGCGCCCTGAGAAGAGATACGATCTGGCAAGAGCGTCGGTCGAGCGACTCGTGCAGGAGGGCGTCGACGCGGAGTTGATGACGGTAGTCAATGTGCCAAACGGCGAAATGCCGTGGTGCTACGGCGCGGCCGACGCCCTGCTTCTCTGCTCGGATTATGAAGGGTCGCCGACCTCTATCAAGGAAGCTCTCGCGTGCAATCGTCCGGTGGTGGCGACGGAGGTCGGCGACGTTGGCGAGCTGTTAAGCGGCATCGCGGGAACGCGGATCTGTCCGCCGGACGCCGGCACGATTGCCCGCAACCTTCGAGAGGTTTTTGACTGGTCGCGGGGCAGCGAGTTCCGGGGGCGGGCGGCAATGGCGAGGTACGACCAGGCGCTCACCGTGGAAAAGATCGTCGGGGTATATGCCGACGTTCTCTCCAACTTCAGGGCAAGGGCGGCGGGCAGGCGTTTGCTGCGGAGCGGATGACGACAATGCGGCGGCTTGAGAATACGGCGATGCGGAAACTGGCGTTTCTGGCATTGCGGTTGACGTTGCTTCCGTTCGTTCTTCGAGAGGTATTCCAGCGCAACAAAGTCACGATTCTCGTCTATCACGCTCCAACGCCGCAGGTCTTCGATGCGCAGATCGGCGTTCTCAGGCGCCTCTACAACATTGTCCCTTTATCGGCCTATGTCGACGCAAGGCGGACGAGAGATTTCAGCAAGCTGCCGCCGAAGGCATTGGTCGTTACCCTTGATGATGGACATCGCAGCAACTTCGCCTTGAAGGACGTTCTCGAGCGCCACAACATTCCGATTACGATCTTTCTCTGCAGCGGTCTCATCGGCACGCAGCGAAGATTCTGGTTTTTGCACGAGAGGGCGTCGGCGATCGTTCAACGGCTCAAGACTGTGCCTGACGACGAACGCCTCGCGGCCCTGCGTCGGACCGGCTTCGAGGAGGCGAAAGAGTTCGACGACCGGCAGGTACTTTCCGTGGGCGAGATCAGACACCTGAATGGCAGGGTGGATTTCCAATCGCATACCGTTTTCCACCCGATCCTGCCACGCTGCTCAGCAGAGAAGGCGGAGGCCGAGGTGGCAGGATCGAGATCGGATCTTGAGACCACGCTCGGACACGAAGTGTATGCGCTGGCCTTTCCGAACGGCGCCTATTCCGAACGCGAAATACGGCTGGCGGAGAGGGCGGGTTATAGCTGCGCCTTGACCCTCGATCGCGGCTTCAATACCAAAACGACTCCGCTCTTCACATTGCGCAGGATCTGCATCCCGGACGATGCGGACCAGCACGAACTGCTCGTTAAGGCGAGTGGTCTGTGGGGAGAAATTAAAGCTGTCCTCGATGCGTCAAGGAGAAGGGTGCATGACGCGGAGGCACATCCCTGACGTGACGGTGCGCCTCATGGTTCTCAACCTTCGGCAGGAGCGAACCGCCGGCGTCGAGCGCGCGACCTAGAATTGAGTGAAGCTGATGAGCGGAGCCTCGAAGAGCATTGCAGCGCGGACGAACGCCGTGGTCGTGGGAGGCAGCCTCGGCATAATTCGGAGTCTGGCTCCGCAAGGCGCACGGCTTCGTTCGAGCAGATAAATGGGGTTCGTTTCGCAAAAAACGTCGCCGCCAGTTCTCATTTTCGAAGGCGCACACTTGGTCCGCCACCGTTCTCATCGATGAACTGAATACCTCCTTTCTCAAGGGCGGCGCGTATCTTTTGCACGGTTGCCTCTCGCCCTCCTAATTCGCCATCGACCGACTCCAGGCGAGCGATCGTGGGCTCTGAGACGCCGGATTCCGACGCAAGGGCCGCCCTCCTGCGGCTGTGGCGCGAGAAGCGTGGCGAGATCGAGCCGGAGGATTTGTCCGGAGAGCTCCTGGTCCAGCTCGGCACCGTGACCGAGCACCTGAACCGGCACTGGTACGAAAAGAACACCGGGCAAGTGGTGACCGACGTACAGCGGAGTTTATTTCATGCTGTGCACCGCTGGATGGCGGCAACGATTGATGGAAAGATCGAAGCGACCGGGGCCGTGTTTGAGGCCAAGTTCATGCTGCCGTGGAATTTCTCCGAAGAGGGGGCTGCGAAGCACATGGCGCAGCTGCAGCACAATATGTGGGTGGCGGCGTCAAGGACCGCGGTCCTCTCCATCATCACCGGCGGCGGCAACTGGGTGGAAATGACCATTTTCGCCGACCCGCTCTACTAGCACCTGCTGCTCACCGCGGAACGGAAATTCTGGCGCTGCGTCCAGAGCGGCGAGCCCCCTCGCCTCTTCGGCATTGAGCCGGCGCGGGCCAGGGTTGAGGCCGTCAGAACCGTCGACATGAGCGGCTCGAAGCGTGGGCAGACTTTGCCAACCTCTACCAGCTGACCCGCGCTGCCGCGCTTGACCATGATCGGGCCAAGGCGGAGCTGAAGGCCCTCGTGCCGGAGGATGCAAAGGAGGCCTCAGGACACGGGCGTGCGGGCTAAGCGTTCAAGGTTTGGCGCGATTAGCTTTGAACTTGTGGGAACGGAGAGCTGCTTGGAGCGAGAACACAAGATCATTTACGACGGCGAGCACATACGTTGGTATAATCAATGAAAACCTTATGTTGCTTCCCCCAAGGCAGCGTCGGTGAAATCAGCAGCAGTTGCAGCCACCTGCCTGTCGCTGCCTTAGGTGGGCCGCATTTGCGGTTCCGGATTTTCGCCATACTCGCTTATTTTTTTCGCCACACTCGCTCATTAACCAACCGACCGTCAGCAGTTGGGGGGCACCCTCAAATCCCGCTGCTATGAAATGCGTTCGCAATGCCAAACGCTTGCGAGCACGCGGTATGTCGCGCGCCTTCGCGGTGCGCGACAGTGGAATACCCTCGTCAACTCAACGTCAAAGAGAACAACTCTGTAACTCGATGGAGATATCAAATGGATACGACCGGCACAATCACGAGCTTTACGTCTACGCCGAACACTATCTTTGATATCGGTGGCGATTCCTACAGGGTGGAGACGGCGGGCCAGAGCTACAGCTTGACCAATCCTGACGCCCAAACTCTGCGCTTCGAAATTCGACCGGGTGATCAATGGACATACGATGCTGGACATGCTGTTGATCGCGCGGATATTGACGGTTCCGCAAACAGAAATGCAGTCATTCCGGCCGGTACGCCTATCAACCTAAACTATCAGTTTATGTTGGAGCCAAACGGGCCGAATGGGTCGTTTACAAACACGGCATCATGGTTTGTTACTGGACAAATGCATAGTGCTGACTGGGTTACTGGTGTAGTTACCTCGCCTCCATTCGCGATCCAGCTTGATGGCGACCACCTGCAGGTTGTCGCTCGCTACGTCTCGCCCGGTGGGGACCCCAGCAACTCGTCCAGCGATCTTCATATGATGACGCTGTGGACCGATCCCAATCCCATTACAACTGGCCAGTATTATAACATCAGCATCCAGTCCAATGTATCCAACACCGGCGGCGGGTATTTGCACGTCTCGATCAACGGCAACCAGATTGTGAACTATAACGGTCCCTTAGGCTTTGGGGAACCCACCTATTGGGAGCAAGGACTCTATCGGTCGTCGACATCCGAGACTGTTGCCGCCGATTATCGAAATTTGACGATAACAACCGGGGCGGCCGCGGCCGATCCTGTCTTGCCGGCGGTGACGCAGGCCACGGCTTCCCCGGGGACCGGCACCGAGCACGTCGGAGACACGGTCACGCTGACACTCGGCTTCAACGAGGCCGTGACGGTGACAGGCACGCCGACGCTGTCGCTCAACGATGGCGCTACCGCCACCTATGTGGGCGGCTCCGGGACGAGCGCCCTCACCTTCAAAACGACGGTCGCGTCGACCGACACCAATACGTCGGCGCTCGCCATCACCGGGGTCAATCTTCCGAGCGGCGCCAGCATCAAGGATGCATCCGGCCTCGCGGCGAACCTCACGGGCGCGGTGAAGACGTTCTCCGGTCTCCAGATCGATCCTGTCTTGCCGGCGGTGACGCAGGACACAGCCTCTCCGGCAACCGGCACCGAGCACGTGGGAGACACGGTCACGCTGACACTCGGCTTCAACGAGGCCGTGACGGTGGCGGGCACGCCGACGCTGTCGCTCAATGACGGCGCGACCGCCGCCTATGTGGGCGGCTCCGGGACCAGCGCGCTCACCTTCAAGACAACCGTCGCGTCGACCAACACGAACACCTCGGCGCTCGCCGTCACCGGGGTCAATCTCCCGAGCGGTGCGAGCATCAAGGATTCGTCCGGTGTTGCGGCGAACCTCGCAGGCGCGGTGACGACCTTCTCCGGCCTCCAGATCGCGACGTCATCGACAACGCCGTCGACACCGTCCGTGACCAAGCCGGTCCTCACTGTCGCGGATCCAACGCTCACGGTCACCGGCCGAGGCGGTACGGTCGACTTGGGGGCCGAGGTGACAACGACCGACTCCAACGATCTGGTGACCGTAAACATCGCCGGCCTGCCGAAGTACGAGACGATCACTGACAGGCTCGATGGTCAGACGTTCCAGGGAAAGAGCATCACCCTGACGGAGGCGCAGGTCGACAGCGGACTGACGCTGCAATCGAATTACAAAGGCGCCGCTCATCCGGTCGCAACACTCACGCTGACCGCAAACGCGAAGGACCCGGCCACTGGCGCCGTCACGACAGCCTCGCCGCAGACCATCGCCGTGACGGATCCTCGACCTGCGACCACCATGACCGCAACGTCGCCGCAGACGACCACCGTGACGGATCATCCGCTTGCGTCCGCCGCGAGCACGGAGTTCCTGGCAAACCAGGGCTTTGCGCAGCAGCAGCACGTGAACTCGGTCACCAGCACCGCGGCGGCCACGGCGCAGCAGCCGATCACTGTGACGGATCATCTGCCTGCGACCGCGGCGAGCACAGGGTTCCTGGCAAACCAGGGCTTTGCGCTGCTGCAGCAGCATTTGGATTCGGTCACCAACACTCTGGCGACCACCGCGCCGCAGGCGATCACTTTCGCGGATCATCTGCCTGCGACCGGCACAACCACGGCGTCCCTGGCAAGCCAGAGCTTCGCGCTGCTGAACCAGTATTTGGCCGGCAACTCCGGCCGGGTCGATCCCGGTCAGGTCGTGGCGGCCGTGTCGCAAGCGGCTGGTTGGGGTCAGGAAGCTTTCCTGGCCAGACCGCAACATTGATCCGCTTCCGCACCCAGGTGCATCAGCGCCAGGGTGCGGCACCACCAAGTTTGTGAATGCAGAGAAGGAACACCGGACGCGGTCGGTGGCCGCGAAGGGTTGAGCTAAAAAATGGCGATCCAGAATGGGAATGCCCACGCCGCAGATCTAGGGCTTCGAACGCTAGCTCTGTTCCTGCGCCTTCATGGCGTGAACGCCGAGCCCGACCAGCTCCGCGATCGCTGCGGAAGCCAAGCAATCGGCATCCGCGCGATGCTTCGCTGCGCCCGCGAGCTCGGGGTGAAGGTCCGTTCGCGCACGACACATTGGAAGCGACTTGCGAGCATACAGCTTCCCGGAATTGCATCGCTTAGTGATGGCGGATTTCTGCTTCTCGGAACGGTCGACGACCAGGCGGCGCTTGTGCTGCATCCAACCGCGGCGCATCCGAAGCTGATCACGCGCGCGGAATTCGAAGCGATCTGGGACGGCCGTTTGATCTTGGCCGGATCACAGAGCCTCGCGCATCGGGTTCTTCATGCACTTGCCGGCATGAGCGCCCGCGGACGTGACCTGACGCGGCGTGCCGGCGATGTCGTGGCGCGTGTCCGCGATCCGTTGATGCGAGCCCGCGATACCTTGATGCGTGCGGGTTTCACCGATCGACGCGATATTGCCGCCCAGCCGGCGAGCACCGAATCTGATAGCGCTGATGAATCCGGGCTCGTGGCTCTGGCGATATTGCTTCGTTTCCATGGCATCGCGGCCGATCCGGGCCAAATCCGGCATCGGGTGGGCGCGGCGCGAGTGGATGTTACCGAAATCCTGCGCTGCGCCAAGGATTTCGGGCTCAAGGCACGGGTACAAAGGACGAGCTGGAATCGGCTTGCGGTTACCCCGCTGCCGGGGATCGCCATGCTGCGCGACGGCGGATTCCTGATCCTCGGCAAAATTGTCGACGACAAACTCCTCGTTCAGCGCCCGTTGTCCCCCCGACCGGAACTAATGACGCAGGCCGAACTAGAGGCCATCTGGGACGGCGACATCATCCTGATGGCCCGGCGCGCGCCCCTGACCGATCTCTCGCGGCGATTCGACATCGGCTGGTTTGTCGGCGCGGTCCACAAATATCGCCGTCTTCTCGGCGAAGTGCTGGTCGCGTCGTTCTTCCTTCAGGTCTTCGCCGTCATTTCACCGCTGTTCTTCCAGGTGGTCATCGACAAGGTGCTCGTGCATCGAAGCATGAGCACGCTCGACGTTCTGGTCACGGGCCTTGTCGCGCTGACCGTCTTCGAGGCTATTCTCGGCACGCTGCGCGTCTATCTGTTCGCGCATACGACGAACCGCATCGACGTCGAGCTCGGCGCCCGGCTGTTCCGTCACTTGATGGCGCTGCCGATCGCATATTTCCAGACCCGCCGTGTTGGCGATTCGGTCGCACGCGTCCGCGAGCTCGAGAATATTCGCCAGTTCCTGACGAGCTCGGCGCTCACGCTCGTGATCGATCTTCTGTTCACCGTCGTCTTCCTTGCGGTGATGTTCTATTACTCGACGACGTTGACGCTGATCGTCCTGGCGTCCTTCCCGTTCTACATCGGCATCTCCGCGGGTGCTGCGCCGCTGTTTCGCCGGCGCCTCGACGAGAAGTTCAATCGCGGCTCCGAGAATCAGGCCTTCCTGGTCGAGAGCGTCACGGGCGTCGAGACGCTGAAGGCCATGGCGGTCGAGCCGGAGATGCAACGCCGGTGGGAGGAGCAGCTTGCCGGCTATGTGGCCGCGAGCTTCCGCGTGCTCAGCCTGAACAATACGGCGAGCCAGGCGGTCCAGATGATCAACAAGCTGGTCGTCGCCGCAACCCTTTACTTCGGCGCCAGGCTCGTGATCGGCGGCGACCTCACTGTCGGTGAGCTCGTCGCGTTCAACATGCTGGCCGCGCGCGTGAGCATGCCGGTGCTGCGGCTCGCGCAGATCTGGCAGGATTTCCATCAGGCCCGTCTGTCGATCGATCGTCTCGGCGACATCCTCAACACCATTCCCGAACCAAGCTTCAATCCTGGCCGCGCAGCCCTGCCGGCGATCCGCGGGCAAGTCACATTCGAGCATGCGACTTTCCGCTACCGCATCGACGGCCCCGAGGTGCTGCACGACGTGTCGTTCAGCGTCGATCCCGGTCAGGTCGTCGGCATCGTGGGCTCCTCTGGCTCGGGCAAGAGCACCATCGCCAAACTGATCCAGCGTCTCTATGTGCCGGAGAGCGGACGCGTGCTGGTCGACGGCGTCGATCTGGCGATGGTGGATCTAGCATGGCTGCGACGCCAGATCGGCGTCGTCCTGCAGGAGAACGTGCTCTTCAACCGCTCCATTCGCGAGAACATCGCGCTCGCCGATCCAGCCATGCCCATGGAGCGGGTCATCGAGGCGGCATTGCTTGCCGGCGCTCACGACTTCATCCTGGAGCTGCCTGAGGGCTATGACACCATCGTGGGTGAACGCGGCAGCAGTCTTTCCGGCGGGCAGCGCCAGCGTGTCGCGATCGCTCGCGCGCTCATTACCGATCCGCGCATCCTCATCCTCGACGAGGCGACCAGCGCCCTGGATTACGAAAGCGAGCGCGCCATCCAGCAGAACATGAAACGAATTTCCGCCGGCCGGACCGTCTTCGTCATCGCCCACCGTCTCTCGACGGTCCGCCAAGCCGATCGCATCATCACCATCGAGCGAGGCCGCATTGTCGAGGACGGCACGCATGACGAGCTGATCCGCTCGAACGGCCGCTATGCGAAGCTCCACTTCCTCCAAGCAGGTATCCATGGCGTCCGCTAGCACAAAGATCGTCCCGTTTCCGAAACCGCCGGCTCGCCGCCGCGAGCACGAGATTGCGTTCCTGCCGGCGGCGCTCGAAATTACCGAATCGCCGCCGTCGCCGATCGGGCGCGCGATCGCGGCGAGTATCATTGCGGTCTTCTGCGTGGCGCTGGTGTGGGCGTCATTCGGCAGCGTCGATATCGTCGCAACCGCGACGGGCAAGATCGTGCCGGGCGGGCGCACCAAGCTGATCCAGCCATTCGAAACGGGCGTTGTCCGCGCCATCCACGTACGCGACGGACAGAGCGTCAAGGCCGGCGATGTTCTGATCGAGCTCGACCCGACGATGACGGAAGCCGACCAGGAGCGCCAGAGGAGCGATCTCCTTGCGGCCGGACTCGACGTCGCGCGGCTACGCGCGGCGCTCGCGGAGGATCCGCTTGCCGCGTTTCGGCCGCCGCAGAGCGCAGACGCCGCGGAGATCGAGATGCATCGTCAATTTCTGATCAGCCAGCGCGCCGAACAGAACGCCAAGCTCGCCGAGATCGAGCGCCAGCAAAATCAGAAGGACGCGGAACGGTCGACCACTTCGGCGAGCGTGGCGAAGCTCCAGGCGACCATACCGGTGCTGCAGGAGCGGGTCGACATCCGCAAGGGCCTCGTCGACAAGGGACTGGCCTCCAGGGTCGTCTATCTTTCCGAATATCAGGAGCTGGTCGGCCTCCAGCAGGATCTCATCCTGCAGCAGAGCCGGCTGCGCGAGGCCGATGCGGCCATCGCTTTGCTGAAGGAAACAAGGGAAAGGACCGCCGCCGAGTATCGCCGCTCGACTTATGACGCGCTCACAAAGGCCGAACAGAAGGCTGCAAGCGCTGCGCAGGAGGTGATCAAGGCAGACAAGCGCACGAAACTTCAGCATTTGACCGCGCCGGTCGACGGCGTCGTGCAACAACTCGCCGTTCATACAGTGGGAGGCGTGGTGACGCCTGCTCAGGCGCTCGCCGTGGTGGTTCCGAGCGAGAGCCTGCTCGAGATCGAGGCCATGATCTCCAACCGCGACATCGGATTCGTCAATCCGGGACAGAAGTCGGAGATCAAGGTCGACACATTCAACTTCACACGCTACGGGCTCCTTCATGGGGAAGTCCTCAGCGTGTCATCGGACGCCATCACTCGCGACAGGCAGCAGAGCGCGTCGAATGATCGAGCGTCGGGCGCAGCGCAGAGCGGCAGTGAGCCGAGAGGTCAGGAGCTGGAATATGCCGCGCGAATTTCACTCGACCGTACGCACATGCAGGTAGAGGACAAGCTCGTCAAGCTTGGTCCCGGCATGGCGGTGACGGTCGAGATCAAGACTGGCGCGCGCAGGATCATCAGCTATCTGCTTTCGCCGTTGGCCAGGTACAAGCACGAAGTTCTGCGAGAAAGATGACAAGACAGGTCGATGAAGTGCAATCCCGGTAGAGATGACGCCGAGATAATCAGCCCCTTAACCCCGATAAATCATTTCCGGTGCGCCAAAACCGCTTTGGTGCTTTGGTCTTGAGAAGGTGCCCGATCGCACGGCGCACTGCCTCTTTCGCGCCTTCCAGCAGCGCCGGACCTGGATCGTCCCAGCGCCAGTAGGCGTTGTGAATCCGATGATTTGGTGGATAGAAACAGCTGGTGCCGAGAATCCGGGCCGACATGAGATCCCTGAATTCATCGCGCCAGACGTGGCTTGGATCAAGCTTTAATGATGGCCGTAGCTGCCCGGCGGCGTCGCAATAGCCGACATGACAGAGATTGACACCGCAGAGGGCGGAGATCTCCACCTGCCCATCGATCCGACCGACGGTTGGCTCGACAAACCGAAAGCGCCCGTCGCGCTGGTCGCGCTTGTATTCCATGCTGGCGAATCCGTTCGTCAAACCAATTGATCGGAAGAAGCGGATTGTCAGATCCTCCAGCTCCTCGGCGACTTCCGGCGCCGCCCAGCAACTAGCGGTCAAGCCGATCTGAGGCGGCCAGGAACGGCCTTTGCGACCCGTAAACGCGACCGAAGCACCGGGGCCAATGTAGCACAGGCAAAAATAAATCGAGTCATTCGAACCCTCGATCCACTCCTGAACAATCACCTCCCCCACCGTGTCCAGCACTCGCTCGCAGAGCGACCGAGCGTCGGCTTGGGACTCGATGCGATAAGCCTTCTTAAAAGAGCCGTCATACGCTCGGGAGCGGCCGTTTGGCTTCACGCACAATGGAGGCCAAAGGTCACGCACGCCGTTCAAGTCATCATGGTTTTGCACCAAGAGGGTTCTTGGCACCGGAAAGCCGCCCCGCTGGGCCAACCGAAAAAATCGCTCCTTCAAAGTCAAGTCGACCAGCAGTCCGTGGGGTGGAAGTTGGAAGCCGAACCAGGGAGCTACACGGTCACGGTACCTTGACACAGTCAAAAGTGGACGATCATCGGCAAATATTATGACACCCCCATTGGGCATTCCTTTTCCTAGTCGAAGCAGCTCTTCCACAAAATCTTCGCCGTGAAAGGTCGAAACGGTAAATCGTCGCGCATATCGCGATACCGTTGCAATGTCGTACTTTGCGTCAACTACTGCCACCGGGCGAAGTCCCGCCTGAGCCAAGCTGCGTACAACGGACAGGCCGTTTATTCCTCCTCCCAAGACTATAGCTGTTGGTGCGCCATCGGCTGCTATAGCGCTTTGCCGCGGATTTATCGCCTGATTAGGCATGATAGCCCCAATCCTAGCGAGAAGACTGACTTTCCTTGACTGCTTCGAGGTGGGCGTCCGCTGGCGTTCCCGGGCTGGAGATGTCGGCCGTGGGACGGTGCTGCCCCGCACCCGTACGAGGGGATTCTCGCCGCCGCCTAGGCCGCACACCCGCTAGATGCCTTGATATCCTGCGAGAGGTGAAGTCGGCGCCAAACACGAAACGCATTAACGGTCCAAACGTTGTAGTCGATACATGCCCCACGAAATACAGTCCCGGGATGGACGATTCGAAGTTCACGGACAGCCGCGGAGTTTTCCCAATAAGACGTAGCTGTTCGAAAATTGCAGGACTCAGAAAAGGAAAACGATGCACGTCGGCCTTATATCCGGTAGCCGCGACTACATGATCTGCCTCTACGATTTGAGTGCTGCCATCCATAGAGACCAATTGTAATTGTACACCATGCTTGGATACTCTCGCCTCCTGCAACGAGCACCCCAGAAGTAAAGGAACAGATGCTGCCCGATCTCTCATTGGCTCCCCTCCCGATGCCGAGGGGAATTTTTCTGCTATCCCAAGTCGATAGTACTCGGGGAAATAGCGAAACAGCCAAGGCAAGTCCGCGAACAGTCGATGTTTCCAACCCGGGCCGATTCCAGATACCGGGTACGCTAGAGGCCTTAGCAACGGGTGCCGGCCTGAGCCTCCCCACCGGCCACTGAAAATGATGGCCGGCTTGTGCGAGATAAGCTGAACCTTTCCCAGTGCTTCGTTTAAGAGCACCGCTATATCTATTGCGGATGCTCCGCCTCCGAGTACCGCGACGCGCTGCCCCTGGAATCTCTGAAGGTCGTGATGATCGGCGGAATGCGATAGCTTATCCCTCGGCAGATGTGAGAGCAGCTCGGGGATATGGCGGAAATAGGTTAGGCCTGTTGCGATCACTACCTTGCGCGTCCTGAACAATAGTCCGCTCTTCATGCGCAGATCGAATCCTTCTGGAACCGGAATCAAAGAAACGAGCTCCTCGTTTTCTACATCCGGCGCGAAGCGCTTTTGGAACGCCAACCCGTAAGCGGAGAATGTTTCTAGCGGAATTGGAAGATCCAAATGGTCATAAGGACTGCCATGTTCGACGCAGAATTGTCTGAGCGTAAAAGCCTGCTCGGGATCAGAAAGGTTTGATGCGAACCCAGCTGATTTGAGTAGCATGCCTTTCGGCATCTTGCTTTTCCAGCTCTCCATCGGGCTGCCGATTATCCGGCAATAAACGCCCAGTCCGCGCAAGTGTGCTGCAACCGACAATCCAAAGGGGCCAGCACCGACAACGGTCACATCGCTTAATGTAGACAAGCCGCACCCTCCCGTTGTCCTCGCCTGCCGAAGGGCCCAACCCGCTACCGATCGTCTAAGAACTTGCCTCCCAAATACGGGATGCAGCTCTTTTTTTGGTCGGCAGATCAAGTCGCGACCTGCTTCAGATTCGTAGCAATGTCCCTAGCACCCGCTTAGCACGCCGGAGCTTTGTCTCGATGCGGCGCTCTGGACTGTCTCTGCTTATTGCGATCCACTTCATAGCATGCTCCGCATTAGCCAGATGGGACTTGTGCCCAGCGGAGCAGGCCAGGAAATCGTAGCCGCGCTCCCCGCGTACGATGCCGTCCTCAATAGACAGCACATGGCTGATAAGCCCGGGCTTGAGCCGGCCATCGCGCTCATAGAGAAAGCCGCTTTGGTAGTTAAGAACATGGCCGTCATGCACGAAATTGTACAAGACCCCAATCGTCTGGTCCCCAGCCAATGTCTGTGAGATGCGGACGGCCCCCATGGGGACTCCGCGCGCAATGAGTTCCTCGTGGAACGGACGGAAGCCCGGATTGGCGAAGGATCCCCTGCGTCCCCATCGCGACTGATGAAAGGCGGCCAGCAAATCGAACGCGGCGAGGGCCTCCGATGTCGTTTCCATAATCCGGAGCTCAACGGGGCCGCGTTCGGCATATAACCGCATGGCACGGCTCACGGCCTGGCGAGTATTGCGGCCCAATGTGGCGCGGTAATTTCCGCCTTTCTCGCGGACTTTGGCGAAATCAATCCACCGTGCCGTATCTGCCAATTTCACCTCGGTAACGAGCCCAGCCCGGCCCGCGGTGCGACAAGCGGCCAACTCAAGGTCCGGATCAATTCCGGAGAGCACTAGCTGGTCAGAGTGGCGCAAGCGGTGCGTTAAGGCCTCGAGACATGCCACTACAATGGCATCGGCCAAGGATCGCTCTGCGAGAATATTATTGTACTCGATGAACAATCGGTCGAAACGAGTATCTCCGGTTTCATTGAGCAGCCAACGCGCCCGCGGATGCGGCCCGAAACTCCACGCCCTCCGCCGGCAAATAATCGCTAAGCCAACGATCTTGCTTGACGTCCGAGCAACTAGAACGTGTGGTTGCGCGCCCTCCGGGAGATGCCGTAGCCAAGTTCCGATCCAGAGCCAAGACAAGTAGAATGAGTGGTTAGCCCGCGCTTCGAGCTCCTTCCAAGAGGTCTCAAGTCTCGCAATGTTCAGCAAGGTCTCCACGCTGACATCGATGACCGCATCATGACGCATGGCTTGCTCCATCGAAGCCACGCGAAATCAGATGGTTCGAAAGTGATAGACTGTAGGGTCCCGCACCGATGATTGCGACATCGAGAGATCCTGACATACATCTTCCCGATACTTTACCGACTACGACGGTAATGCCGTGGTGCCCTCGCCGCGCGCTGCTGCTCGCCCATGGAGCACTCGGGGTTTGTCCTGTTTGGAGAAGCTTCATGTCGCGAGCGTACCTCAATCTTTAGCTGCGCTGTCATTCTCGGCGTGCCCGGCTTCAGGGTCATGGACCATGCGGCTGGTTTGGGGCAGCTCTTGACCGCGCTCCTCGTAGCGGCAACTCCCAGAGTGAACGCCCGATCAAGTACGATGAAAAGGATTGCGTCGGGGTAATCCATAAGAGTTAGCCTATAGCCTGGGAGCCAATTCACCCCGTTGGCCTCACGACTGACGCACAAAAATCAAGAACTGGAGGGTTCGAAAGTCCTGATCCTGGTTACCTTGCGAGCTTTCTTGGAGTTTTCCGTTGCGGGGTCAGTTATTCGATCGGGCCAAAGGGCGGATAGGATCGCAGCTTTTTGCCGGTGAAGCCCACGAAGCAGTCCGTTTCGGCATTGCGATAGCAATGAAAAATCTAATCCTCGCCCGGAATGTACTCCTGGAAAATCATGTTCGGACGCCGAGAAAGTTCGGCCGGCCCACAAAGGGCGAGCAGTTCCTCCGGACTTTGCACGATAAAGCTCTGCTGGAGCCGTTGTTCAGCAGCTCACCAAGCGCCCCGTCGAGACGCCTGAGCCGCACGAGCGCCAATCCTGCGCATGGTGAAGTCCTTCGTTTTGCAGAGACCGACCCTATGCAACTGCTGTCAACTTTTTTTCCCAGTCGTGGGCATGCTCAATCATTGTTGGCAAATCATTTAATTCTGGCTCCCATCCCAGTTTGATGAGTTGATCGCTATTTGCCACAATTGAGGCGGGATCTCCCGCTCGACGGGGCGCTTGGCGAATTTCGAAATCCATTCCCGTGACCCTCCTTACTGCGTCAACAACTTCTCTGACTGAATACCCCCGTCCATAGCCGCAATTAAGCGTTCGGGACTCACCGCCGTCCCGCAGATGAACGAGCGCCGTAAGATGCGCACGAGCCAAATCGGAAACATGCACGTAATCCCGCACGCACGTACCGTCGGGTGTTGGGTAGTCGCTGCCATAAATACTCATGTAGGAGCGTCGGCGGAGTGCGGTCTCAAGTGCCACTTTGATTAGATGCGTCGCCCCGGGTGTCGATTGACCAAGGCGTCCGGCCGGATCGGCTCCCGCGACGTTGAAGTAACGCAGCGTCACATACCGCAGATCATATGCCGCACTTGCATCAACCAGCATATACTCCGACATTAGCTTTGACCTTCCATAAGGCGAAAGCGGCGCTGGATCAGCTGTCTCACTTACAGGCGTAAAACTTGGGTTGCCATAAACTGCTGCAGTTGAAGAGAAAACAAAATGCTTTACGTTTCCTCTCACTGCGGCTTGTAGCAGAGCATGTGTTTTGACCGTGTTGCTAAGATAATAGTTAAGCGGATCGGCTACCGATTCTGGAACGACTATTTTGGCCGCGAAATGTAGGATACCGTCAATCCTATAGTTTTGTACAAGGCGCAATACTAACTCCGTATCTCCGACGTCGCCGGTAAAGAAAGGGACGCCTGACGGAACTGCCGCCCTATTGCCAGTCGATAGATCATCCAACACAATCGGAATTTCGCCCCGATCAAGAAGAGCGAGTACTGTATGGCCGCCAATGAACCCAGCGCCCCCCGTGATCAGTATCGTCATCCGGCAACTCCTTTCGATGAGTCACACACTGCTAAATAGTGGGCTCATGCGACAACATTCGACTATGTGACAGACTTTTCTCTTGCGGGTTTCCGAAGATGCACACGGATCCGCCAAACGTCCTGCTGAGTGGAGCGCGACAGGATGCGAATCCGGGCAATCGTTTTAGTATACGCGTCGATCAGTGCTCGGGCCAATTGCACGCCGCCGCTATCTTACGTCGGACGAGATCCAGGCCGACCAATTTAAACGTGCTTTCATACGGCGGAGCTTTTCCAGCGTATACTTTAACGAGAATCTGGCCGCTATCCGGCATCGAGCGCAGGAAGCGAACGACGTCGCCCTGAAAGGCGAAGCTTCTCCCCGTCTGCGCGGGCCACCAGCGCTGTTCGACGGGCGGCTCTTGGTTGAGCCGGTATACGACCTTCACCTCACTATTCGTGGCCTGTTTCCAGGAGCCCGTCGTGGAAATTATCAGCTCGGTGCGCTGGGCGCGACAATGAATGGCGAGCGAGGACGGGGCGTCTTGCGACAACGCGCGCGCCGTTGTCAGCGCAGTGATCTGCGGCCTATAGTCGACCGGCGATGTCGTCTCGCTTATGATCCAGTTCGGGCCTTGAGGCTGCGTGGAGTCAGGCGCCACCTCCTGCAAGAACTCGTCGACGCACTTCAACCGCTCCATGCCCTCAAATTGTGAGCACGCCTTCAGGCGATCGACGGCATCGTCGGCTTGAGCACACACCGCTTGGCTCAGGCTTGAGAGCAGGGTCACAGCGAGAGCGCTCAAACCCTTCATTGTGACGGCCCCGCTGTTGCGGCCTGCGGACGATCAAGCCATTCCTGCGCTGGCCGGAACCGCTCGAGACCCGGCACCTTGGCGCGCAGGTTAACTTCCTTCCACTTTGCATCGAAGCCGGCGGACTGCAATCTATCGAGCCGACCGAACAGGTGATCCACGAAGCGCGCCACGCGCCCGTATCGGTCGGACTGTTGAGGCCAGTTGTAGGCCGCAAGGATGGTGGGGACGGCGATCGTCGCGATCCGCTCACCCTTCGGCACCAGGCTCGGATAGTCCGTCGCGTCGATAAATGACGGAAGATAGTAGTCCTCGAATTTGGTGTCGTATTCGACGGCAAGAAACTTGAAGCCCGGATCCCAGCGTCCCTTCAGAAAGGCGTCAACGGGCTTTGACGTCACAAACACAACGGCCGAGACTTCTCCCCGCTTCATTTGTTCCAATGCCACCTGGTGCGGAATGAACATCTTTTCCACATTTAGACCCAACCGGCTGAAGATCAGTGGACCGGAATAGGCGGCCGCCGTGCCTTGCGTGTTAAAGTTGACCTTTTTGCGCCTGAGATCTTCGAGCGACCGGATCTCGGGACGGACGAAGATGTGCAATTCGGACGGAAAGAGGCTCAGAATGTAGACAAGGCGCCGTTCGATAAACGGCACCTGAGCCTTGTACTCGTCAAGAGCATCCGTGTTGATAATGGCCGCATCAACACCCCTGAGATATAGCAGCGAGTTGACATTTTCGGTTGCACCTTGCGTCACGATCGGGATGACGTGAAGCTTGTCCTGCTCATTCACAACGCGAGCGATCTCTGCCGCCAGACGGAGCGGAGCACCTTCGATGAACCCACCGGCAAGACCGACGGTCCATGCGTTGATGCGTTCTTTCGCGGTTATGTCGGTCTTCTTGGCCGCGGCCGTCGGCTCGCGCCTCGAGGGGGATTGAGCATTGGCGGGCAGGAGCAAGGCTAATGCCATCGTAGCTGACGCCAACGTAGAAACCTTCATGAGCGACATGGGCATCTCTTTTCCTCCAGTTGACTACCGCGGGTCGGCCGACCTATGAGCCGATCCCTATTTCAAAGCCTTGATGCGCTCCTTCGCGTCCTCGATCCCGCCGGCCTGCGCCCGTTCATATAATTCGCGCGCCTTCGTAGGATCGCCGGAGATTCCGCGTGCGCGCCACGATTGCAGCACGCGCGCGTCGTAAGTCTCGGCCAGCATAAAGGCGGCCCGCGCGCTGCCACGCTCAACAGCGTGTTCAAGCAACGGGCGCGCGCCGCTAATATCGGCTTGCCGGAGCAATGCGTTTGCCCGAGCAAGCAGCCTCTGTTCGTCCACGGGAGGGTGGGAAGCGGCGCCCGCCGACACAGATCGCTCTGTCGCCATGACGACTTTCGGATCCGAATCCGGCGCGGCTTCGCGAGCGGTCAACTGTGCCTCCGGACGCGGCAATTTCGAAGCGGACGACCGTCCCGAGGTCGCAGCGACGGCTTCGCCAGAAATCTGTTCCGGTAAGCGCTCCTTTCCCGCGATCGTCCTCGAAGAGTGCTCTGCCATCCACTCCCGCGCGCTATCAACGACCGGCTCGCGTGAGCGCAAGGCACGAAAAGCATTCAAGGCAGCGGCCTGCCAGTTGCTGGCTTCGAATTCGTTCCTGACGGAGGCCAGCTCGCGCGCAAGGGCGTCGGCACGATTGCGCTCGCTTGCGAGAGCCAATTTCTGCTCCGCTGCGGTGGCGCTGCTTGTCTCGATCACCTGTAACACCTCGGCGTGCGCGGCAGCGAGAAGTGCGGAACGCTCCTCGGCCTCCTTCCGCGCCGAGGCGAGCTCGCGGGCGAGCGTCTCCGCCCTGTCGCGTTCCTTTCCAAACGCCAGCTTTTGTTCGATCTTCACTGCCTCAGCGGTTTGCGTGGTCTCCCGGCCCGCGGCACGCGCCTTATCGAGTTCTGTCCGCAGCGAGGTTAGTTCGCGCGCAACGGCCTCTGCCTTGTCTCGCTCCTGTTTGAGTTCCTGTTTGAGCGCCTGCTGTTGCTCGACCGCTGCCGCGGCGGCTTTCGCGGCTTCCGGGCCTGCGATCCGCACCGCATCGAGTTCTGCCTGCACGGAGGTAAGCTCACGCGCGAGGGTCTCTGCCCTGCCCCGCTCCTGTTCGAGCGCCGGCTTTTGCTTGGTCTCCGCCTCGATGGCTTTCGCGGCTTCCGAACCTGCGTTCCGTGCGGCGTCGAGTTCCTCCCGCACGGAGGTGAGCTCACGCGCGAGGGTCTCTGCCCTGCCCCGCTCCTGTTCGAGTGCCTGCTTTTGCTTGGTCTCCGCCTCGACGGCTTTCGCGGCTTCTGAACCAGCGTTCCGTGCGGCATCGAGTTCCGCTCGCACGAAGGTGAGCTCACGCGCGAGGGTCTCTGTCCTGCCCCGCTCCTGTTCGAGCTCCTGTTTAAGCACCTGCTTTTGCTCGACCCCTGCCGCGGCGGCGTGGGCGCCTTTCGGGTCTACGATCCGCGCTGCGTCGAGTTCCGCTTGGACGGAGGTAAGCTCACGCGTGAGGGCGTCTGCCCTGTCTCGCTCCTGTTCGAATGCCTGCTCCGCCTCGGCAGCTTGCACGGCTTCCAGGCCTACAATCCGCGCGATATCGACTTCCGCCCAGAGGGAGCTAAGTTCACGCGCAAGGGCGTCTGCCCTGTCTCGTTCTTGATCAAGCGCCTGCCTTTGCTTGATCCTCGCCGCTTCAGCTGCTGACCGAACCGCATCGAGCTCTTCTCGGAGCGACGAGATAAGCGCACCTCCAAGGACTTCAGCCTTTCCCCACTCCTGTCCGTATTCAAGGTATTCAAGCGGCTGCTTTCGCTCCCACGCCGCGGCGGATTGCGGGGCTTGCGCGCCTTTGCCCTGCGCTGCATCGCCTAACGGTTGAATGCGAGTCAGCCGATCTGCGAGAATGTCGACCTTCTCGCCGCCGCGTTCGAGATTCCGCTCGACGAGCGTCGTCTCAACAACCCGCCAGACCAGCGATGATTCGTCCCGCGTGGCGTTGGACTGCGTGAGTCCCTTTTCGGTTGGTGCAATGAAAGCCTGGGCGCCGGTATTGCTTTCCGCGCATAGTCCACTGTCCCCCGCAGCTTCAATGAAAAACCACAGAAGACCCACTCCTACAGCAACAGATGCACGCGCAACGACTCTGCTCGTTCCGCGTGAGCCCTCGACCATCTTGGATGTCGGCAGCCGATGGGTCGAGGAAAAAGCTATCGACGTGCCCTCCCTTTGAAACGAAACGCCTCGCAGCGAAACGCCTTGGACCCCTGCCCAGTGGGCAGTAGTCATGCCACCGGTATTTTGGTCCAATAGGAAACCCGGGCTTCGGTCCTTGGGTGCCGCTTCAATTGCCTGCAAGCCCATCGCAATAACTCAAGTTAGGTCTTAGAGCGCGGTCGTTTCTCACGACACCGCGTTCACCAGTCGTTTGTCGATATCGCAATGGAGGTAGTCAAAAGGGAGTAGCTGCACCAATCGCTGCAATTAAGTAGATCAGGCGCTCATTTGGTGGATCCCCGCGTCCTTTGCACCTACATCGGCGGCGACGTCCGATTACGGCCGACGCAAACCGGTAAGACCGCCCCGCGTGCTCTTGCCAGCTGATGAATCCGTGGCTCTGCGCGAGAAGCTGAACTCCGAACTCCAGGGGTTTACTGATATCGACGCACTAGCAGTCTGGGCGCAACGGATTCTGGCCCTCAAGAACCAGCTCACCACATCAGATGCCCAAGAGGTCGAAAGCGCTTTTGCCTCCAAACTCACCGAGTTAGGTGACGAAATTGTATCTCTGGTTAAGCCTGAAATAATTGCAATCGCTGAGGTCGCGGGCGATGGCGAACAAACGACTGCAAACGGCAACTCCACTTTCGACCGCGAACCCGTACCGAAATCCGAGAAGCCCAAATCCGGGCCGCGGCTCAACGGCAGTCGCGTTCCGCGGCGCGCAGCTACAAGCGAAAAAGGATCAGCCGAGGACGTACCAACCGAAACTGCTCAGCAGCTCGTCACCCCCTTTGGCGAAGAGCTTCGACTTCCGCTCGATACGGCGCAGCAACTATGGCGACATTCACAGCTCAGAGGCGCTCCCGCCCCGACTGGCGTCACCGTAGCCGCGGGATCAGGTTGACACGACAAGATCCGACCCGTCTCCGCCTCGCCGCGATAAAGAAGAATAAGAATCAAACGGGCCGGTGTGAGCCGGCCCGTTTAGTGTACTCTATGGCTCGTCGCTACTTAACTTAGATCAGATGATGCCGATACGACAGCAGCGTTCCGAAGGTGTCATCCGCTGCGACCGTAAAGCCATCGGCCGAGTATTGGCCAAGCAACGCGATGTTAGCTGTGTGGCCCCCGTCGCTCACAGTTCGGGTTCAGCCACCCTCGAGAGCGTGACTTCCAGAGCGGGAGGCGCAGGCGCAAAGTGCTACACGGCAGCGGCAACCCTGTTCTTTTACGATCGCTGATCAACCGCTGCGAATCCGGTGAAGCTCATTTTCGGTAGGGACGCCCACGCTGTCATTGTGCGATATGGCGAGCGCCGCGAGCACTGTCCGGTTGCTGATTTCAAGCTTCTGAAAGATGTTATGGAGGTGCACCTTGATGGTGCCGTCGACAATATTAAGCCGGCGCCCAATTTCCTTCTTCGACAACCCTTCGGACACCAGACGCATGATCTGGCGCTCGCGGCCCGTTAGCACCGTCAGCACGTTCTCCGTGATCGCGATGTTCCTTTGCTCCCGAAATACCGCCTGATCCGAGAGGGGCAGCGGCAAGAGCCTCTGGCCGTCCGCAACCTGCCGCAAGGACTGCACCAGAATTTCGAGCGCCACATCCTTCAGAATGACACCATAGGCGCCGGCCGCGGCCGATATAACCAATTCGCGGTCATCAACAGATGCGGTGAAAAAGACCAGCCGCGTGGAAAGACCCTAGGAGTTGGCGACGCTGAGGATTTCCAGCCCGGTCAGGCGTGGCTTTACACCGCAGCCCAGCAGTTCCCCGGCACCCACCTTTAACCGTATCATAAAAGTTTAGCAGCTTCACGAACAAGCGCGGAGCTTTCCAAGTTGGACTACGAAACATTTCTTATGAAAGCGGAGGGCCCAACGACTGAAGAATCCAAAATACTTGATACCAAGACTTCCTCCGAAGAAGAGGTCGTTAAAGCGTCCACAAATCACAAAATGAGAGGGCCGGAGTTCAATGGGCCGGCCGAGTATCTATATGCGTTCATGCTGGGAGGGTCGCGTCGCTCGAACGCTACTCGCAGCGCTCCCATTTCAAAGTTGAAGAAGCATATTTTTTTGAGCAGAACTGCCAGATGACCTTCTCTCGCAACATGCTGCTTTAGAAGAGCAGATTTGGATGTTTGGAAGTGATGACATAGCCGAGACGGGCAGGTATATAAACTACAATTTTTGGTTGCATTTCCCACCAATTGGCAGAACGAACCCATATCATAAAGAAAGCAATGGCTCAGGCGGCGATCCGGAGACAGGTCCAGGCCCAAACTCGGTGCTGATCTTGCATCGCAGCGCTCACTCAAACGATGCCGCCGCAAGGGACCTGGGGCGGCCAGTGCCATTGGTTTGGTGTCGACGCCATCCGGCCTGGAAGGACATTCAATGGGCTGATCAGAGCAGGCCACCGCCTCGTGGAGCGCAATCGATCCTCTCGCTTCGTGGGAGTTCAATCTTTAAGGGGCTCGTTGGAGTCGAAGCGACGATCTAACTACCGCTCGCGCAACGTCTCTTGCTGGTAGCGGAGCAGCGGCGACAGGAGATAGCTCAGGATCTTCCGCGATCCGGTCTTGATCTCCACCGTTACCGCCATGCCCGCTCGCCGATATTGCGCCAGATGCCAGTGTCGATCATCGCAATGCCTACCGTGTCAACTTCGACAAGATCGCGCGCGTGCTGCCCGCCTTCAAGCCGCAATGGGATGCGCGGTGCGGCGCCGAGCAACTCTACAACGCTTATCGCCAATCGAAGCTGACGCTCGAAGAGTTCGAGGGTCCGCGCTACCAACGCATTGGCCACATCCAGAAACTGATCGCCGACGGCATCCTCGCTGACGATCTGAGACACTGCCGGGCCGCCGAGCGCGGAGCGGACCGCAAGTTTTCCGTCGTCAAGGGCTAGACCGGAGGCGATCGATGATCTTCACCGAAACAAAGCTTAAAGGCGCCTTCATCATCGATCTCGACCGCAAGACGGACGAGCGAGGCTTCTTCGCGCGCGCCTTCTGCCAGAACGAGTTCCGCGACCATGGGCTGAAGCCTGTGATCGCGCAGGCCAACATCGCCTCGAACGCAAAGAAAGGCACGCTACGCGGCATGCATTTCCTGTATCCACCGGCCGCCGAGAGCAAGCTGGTGCGATGCACGCGCGGCGCCATCCTCGACATCATTGTCGATCTGCGGCCCGAGAGCCCGATTTACCTCGAGCACATCTCCGTCGAGCTCAACGAGGACAATATGACGGCGCTTTACGTGCCGGAGTGTTTCGCGCACGGCTATCAGGCGCTGCGCGACAACACGGACGCGAGCTACCAAGTGGGCGAATTCTACACACCGAACGCCGAAAGCGGGCTCCGCCACGACGATCCGCGGCTGCGGCTCAAATGGCCGCTACCGGTATCGGTGATGTCACCGAAGGATCAGGCGTTCCGCCCGTTGCGTGAGATCGAGAACGAAGTGAAGCGCAGGATGTCGCTCGCAATGGCGGCCGCATGACGATTCCTGCAGATTAAAAAGCCTCGCGTTTACGGGTGAATTGAGCAGAATGTCGGCAAAGGCAGAAGACCTGCCTTGAAGCTTCGCGCCAACACCGCCCGGTTGGAGCGCACAAGGGTATGAACTTAATCGGCCTTTTGCAGATTCCATTTGATTTCGCAGAACTCAATATTTTTCGACGCGCATATTTCAGCGCGTCCAGGTCACGACGCTTCGCGCCTGGTTGTCCTGTGACATGAAGACGCGGCGAACTCGAAAATGTGGACAATTTTGAACACACGAAATAGCGTTACTGTTCTCTTTTGATGCTCGAATTTGATGCTCGAAGCGAACCGCAAATTCGAAAGGATTTTTTAGAGCGACCCGAGGTTTGGAAGTTCCAGAGTACCATAAGCCGGGGGAGTTCCATGTGTAGTTTGAAGCATTCGCGCCTCGAAGCACGCCAGGGTTCCAGCAGGGCTTCAACTGACTGGGCTAAACTGCGGGCTTCGGATCTGAGTGTAGCGTCCCATCTCGATAAGACCATCACACAGACGGGCAGCGACCGCTTAGACCAATCCCTTTCGGGAAAGACATCTGCTCCAATAGAGAAAGCCCGCCTTGCTGTGCCCACAGCCGTGACGCACTGTGCCGGCACGCAAGCGACGAAGCATGGCCGAGAGTTAGCAAACCCGCACGGCGCTCTTCAAACCGGGCTCCCGGTTCCTCAACGTCTCAATGGTGCGAGTGGGGGGGAATCCGGATCGGTGAAGCTGAAGAGGCCCGGGATCGTTGTGATTCATCGACGCGCGGTTTTTCGAGATTGCTTCGTTCGGTGTCTGGAGATTTCATACAAGGATCACGAGGTTTTGCCGTTTGCGAATGTCGTCGAATGGTGCAATTCAAAAGAGCCGAACGCACTTGCTGCCGCCGTTGTCATAATCGTCATCGACGACGGCGACGAATCCGGCGTCGCCGAGCTCAAATTCCTTGAAACCGTTGCAGCGAAAATCCCGGTCGTTATTGTGTCCAATATCGATGATTTGGACCACATCGTGCGCGCTCTGAAGAGTGGAGCGCGGGGTTACATCCCGACCAGTCTGCCTTTCAACGTAGCAGTCGAGGCCGTGCGCCTGGTGAAAGCTGGCGGAACCTTTGTGCCTGCCAGCAGCTTTGTGCATAATCGTGACGAGCAGCAGCCCGTACTGAGAACCAACGGGCTATTAACAGAACAACAGATGAAGGTCGTCGAGGAAATCCGCCACGGAAAGGCGAACAAGCAGATCGCCTACGAACTCAATATGAGCGAGCACACGGTAAAAGTTCATCTTCGCCACATCATGAGAAAGCTCAACGCGAAGAACCGAACCGAGGTTGCTGTCCTGTCCCGAGACTTCATCACAAGGTCCAAAGAGTGTCTGAGGGCAGATTCGGATGTTCGACCCGATAAGGGTTCTTTGCCCATATAAAACGCGCTTGAACTGCGATGTATGGTCGAGCTGAAGATGCATGCGACACGCTCGACACGTTTTTTGTTTCGCGATGGGCAGCTTTATCGGACGAAACGCATTGCATTCATCCGAAGGAGTATAATCGCGTAGACTGGCTTAGCACGCCGCGATGCGCGGCGGACGCCAGACCAACTCATTCGCTTGCAGAGCTGATCAACAGCGTCAATACAGCCGATCAATGGTCCCATCGAAATCCGACCATCTCCTGACGGGACTCCTGTTCGACGATGCCGGCCACCGCATGATCCCAACCCATGCCACCAAAGCTGGAATTCGCTATCGCGAGCATCTTGTCGCCCAGCATGATCAGCGAAGTTCCAGCATTGCACATGCGGACGATCGCGGCATGATTGCGGAGCACGTGGCCCGCATTGATGTACACAAGGATCGGCTGATGGTTCGATTGAAATCGGCGGGCACTGAGGAAGGATCTCATTCGACAGATGGTGTATTGCTGTCGATCGCTTGCAGAAACCGCCGTCCAGGAAATCCCGACAGATCCTCATCCCGCGCGGCGTCCCTCGAAACGCAGTTCGTCCGACCCGCATTGAGCGACGCGCGCGCCTCGTTAGCGCGATCGCCCGAGGCCGTCATTGGCTTGACGAGATCGTCTCAGATTCGGCCACTAACATCGAGCAGATCGCCACACGCCAAAAATGCAGCGTACGACAGGTCAATATGACCATCTCGCTCGCGTTCCTCGCACCGGATCTCGTCAAAGCAGCAGTCGAAGGCCGTTTGCCCCGCGGCATCGGTGTCGAGCGGCTCCGCGACGCTCCCGCGGAATGGAGTCGACAGTTCGAAGCCCTCGGATTGAATCCGCAATAGGCTTGGAAGCTGCTCGAAGCTCGCCTCTAACAGACGATCCCCGAACACGTCGGCTGGTCAGTTGCCGCCCGAAGTCCAGTCGCGGGGAACGGAATTTTTGGATGCAGAGACTGGTGGCCGAGAATCCACCGGAGCGACCGTTATTGTCGGCAGAGACCGGGAACGTTGAAAATAGGTCACAAGATCAACGCAGAAACGGCCTCTTTTCGATCGACGACGGTTTCCGCAGTTCGGGAAGACTGGATGGTGGGCGCGACAGGGATCGAACCTGTGACCCCCTCGATGTCAACGAGGTGCTCTCCCGCTGAGCTACGCGCCCCTCAAAGGGTGGTGACGGGTGGGGTCCGTATATCGGCTCCAAAGCGGGCAGGCAAGGACGCCTGGCCGGGATCCGGGCGGCCGAATCAAGCCGCCAGCATCTTGTTCACTTCGCTGACCAATTCGCGAAGATGGACCGGCTTGGAGAGCACCTTGGCATTCTTCGGCGCCTGCGAATCCGAGTTCAGGGCGACGGCGGCAAAGCCGGTGATGAACATGATCTTGATGTCGGGATCGAGTTCCGTGGCGCGGCGCGCCAGCTCGATGCCGTCCATCTCGGGCATCACGATATCGGTCAGCAGCATCTCGAACGGTTCCTCGCGGAGCCGCTGGTAGGCCGACATACCGTTATCATGGGATGAGACCTGAAAACCGGCGTTTTCCAGCGCCTTGACCAG
>Ga0105239_10002051_pt1 | contig 26126 bp, 23 predicted proteins | sample KBSC44metaG_FD_92761 | JGI IMG/M metagenome (GOLD analysis project Ga0105239, IMG submission 92761) | Corn rhizosphere microbial communities from Kellogg Biological Station, Michigan, USA - KBS C4-4 metaG | ecosystem: Host-associated > Plants > Roots > Rhizosphere > Soil | place: Michigan, USA...
ACCTGATTAGGAAGGTCTAACCGAGCAAATGACTGGTGAAATGACTGTGACTAACCATTCAAGTCATCAAAGTGAAGTGGGGCTGACTGTGACTTGACTGTGACTGGGACTGTGCCTTCACTGGTGCAGGGACCTCTTTCAGGCTTGCAGGCTCAATATAGTCCTTGTACCCGTTCACCTTGAGCCTCAACTTCCTGGACTCAGCATACACCACTCTTCGCATACGATTGGTGCTACCCAAAGGCTGATGCTCCTTGAGACCATGCCACGAGTTGACCGTGATGCGGTCATCCCACCAGACTCTGAACTCTGGGATCCACGAATCCTGTGGTTCGAATTCGATGGTTGCCACTTGTTCGAAAGGATATTTCTTCTCGTCCCACTCCACGCCAATATCGTCAACTGGTTGCTCCTCAAGATTTTGGAGTAGTTGAGCACAGAAGGAGTAGGTAACTTTGTTATTAATGTGGAAGTCGCGGTTGTGCTGAGAAATGACGTTTATCGGGTCGTCGTCCTTGATGTAAGTCCCCTCGAGTTTCTTCTGCTCTTCTCCAAGAGGAAATACGCCGAACTTGGCCACGTAGTCGCCAAATCGGTACGCAGACTGGGAGTACTCGGGCATGGCAACCACTTTTGGTGAAAGTCAGCTTGGTTTCTCTCATCCAAGTCGGAAGAGCCTCTAATGGCACTTACTGTGCTGTCTCGGCAGTTTGCCGGACCGGGTAGCCACATCAGCATCGACACGCTTGCTCAGCTCCTCTCCGAATTTAGACATGTCGTTCCAATTTCTCTCCAGCGAGTCCGCAATCTCAGATGTCGTCTTCGGATCTCTCAACTCGAGTATTGGATAGTTATTCAACGTCCAGTCCTGCGTCTTCTTGTCCTCTCCCCAGATCTTCTCACCCTCAATGCCAAAGATCTTCATTCCGATGCCGCGGGGAGCAGGCACGTTGTCGGGAACGAGTTTCGGGGTGAGTGAGGAGTACCGCATGATCACGTCGTAGGACCCTGGTTTCTTGAACATCCCTTGTGCTAGGTGGGCGGGGAGGTCGTTGTGGACGATGAATTTGCCGATAACACACTGGTCGGGGTTAGCAATATTGCTCTGCAAATGGCGTGAAGATGCGACATGCTCCATGTGTCTTCAAATGGGTACCTCTCAGGCAATGGTGGTGTTCATTGAAGTTCATCATCTGAAAGCGCTTGAACTGGTCTGACACTGCCTGGATCTTCTCCTTCTCACCCGGTTGTTCAATCTCAACTCCTTTGGCATCCCTAGTCCAGAGAAACCGACTATCAGCACCTTGAGAGGTTCAGCGCAGAAAATATTATCGGCCTACCATCTGATGTACTCGCCCGACGCAGACTTCCCTTCTCCATTCGATCTCTCACCATTCTGAACATTCTGCTGCGGTGACCCGGACATATTGAATCACAGTAACACACTCGCAACTCCAACAATAAGGCGTGGAAGGAACTGGGAGTTTGACAATGCCCGAAAGATTGCAGACACGTAACTGCCCCAAGTACGGGGAGCGACCAAGTACTGCTAATATGAGCCAGCCCAAAGTCGCATCCACAACCAAGGAACATCATTTATCTACGTCCACAAAACACCAACCCACACGGTCCAAAGGAGGTTCAAATCGCGCGCGCGAGAGACTTCACAGATACGTCATAGACATGACCGCGAGAGACCAATCTCGAGAATCCTGCACACCTCCATGCCTGCCACCCCCCTCCAGAATGGCCCAAATGATGATGTGGATCCAATGGGCGGATCTAGGTCTAGCATAAGCTTACAACATGATCCAAGCCTAACTCATGCAGAGATCTAAAGGGTTCAGGAAAGCAAGTTGCCCGGGGACAGCGATTGCTGTTTGTTCCTTTTGCGGGGAAATCCCATACTACTTGTAACAAGAAACCGATGATGCATGCATTGGTGCCCTGCAGATCCGATCCAGAGCAGGCCCCCCCCCCCGGGGGGGAGGGGGGGGGCGCATTTTGAGTTTGAACTTTCGGGGTTTGATTTGGAATCTCCATCTGCATATTGGCTAGAAGTATTGCAATGCACAAGTACCAACCAGGGTTTCTGATCGTGAGTAGTAGTAGATGACAGAAATTCGCTGCTATGCGCTTTTGTATTTGGGTGCTCGTGCTCGAATATGTTTGTGTGCATATGTATGAAGCCAAGCACCATGCGAGGGGTGGCTGATTACAAAAGAATCCCGAAGGATCCCAGCTCTCAGCGGACCAGGCTATGTTGGTAGCGACATGCGGCAAACGGCGGCGACCAGAAGAAGAAGACTTTCCCCATCGGGCTTTGAGGCTGCTGGATGGGTTTACTTCCTCTTCCTACGGTATGATAGGCATGCACAGCTCGATGTCACACGCGACCTTGCCTGACGCTAGCGCAACTGCAATGACACTTCGTCTGTCACTACGTGAAGCTGCCATTCCCTTCTCCCTCATTTCGAGCAATCATGGCACGTCGAGACAGTATAACCGCTCGGAAGACCACACGGCAGTCCCTGAAGCTACCAAATTAAGGTTATTCTTCTATTTTCGTATTCAATACAGAGGACTGACTTAGCGCAGGAAAACATTCTAAATGAATCAGGAAGGGACAAAAGCACAATCCTCTTCGACGGAACGCACGTTTGAGCTGCTTAATTTAGGTTGATGAGACTCAGGATAGAATCAGCCAGCAACCGTTCCCATCTCCTGTCAGCGACATTAAGGGTATTAATGGAAGATACCACTTTAGTTATGTGATTAAATGCTGATCTGATCTAGCGTTTAACAATCGTCTCCAACCGTTTTATAATTAAAACCTCCGAAGCGGAAGCAAGAAACCGAATACTTGAACCCCCCCCCTCTACAGCGACCGCGAACGTCTTATCCTAGACCACCAGTGCAGACTGCTTTTACTCCCGAGGCAGTGCGCTTTCCACAGCACGACATCGATTCCAGTTCATATTAAACCCAGACACGTCGCTGGCCGCCAGAATACTTTGATGAGAGTGGAAAAATGAGCAATTTTATTGGCCGCAAAGAAATCAACAATCTCGCTTCGCCGAAAACGATCGGATACAGGGCCTGGCGCACCCAGTAACTACACCAATTGACCAAAAAGCCCAGGGAGGAGAAGAGTACTCCTGATAATAATGCACGTTGTGAGGCTCTACTCGCGGCAAAAGGGAGTTTCGTGGACGCATTAGACCTTGGTGTCGACGACGAAAGCAAATCTCTTATCCGAATGTTACTCGAGAAAGAGCAGTCTTTACCCAAGCACTCGTTGTTTTATGATGACCTGTTCATCTTAACCTGCCGAAAGATAAGGAATAGAAATGAAACTCGAGTGATCCGAGATAGATCGTGTCCTCTATAGAAATATTTGTAGCATATTGTGCAAATGTTCTTGACTGCCTAATTGAAAGCACCAACGACGGTTAGAACAATTCTATTCCATTAACGAAAACCCGCCCGCAACCCGATTAGTCCTTGGGGTTGACGCGAAGCATTCACTGAGACCCAACTTCAGAACCTCCTGCCATTTGTAGGAGAACTCACCGACAACTCCTTCATAGCTACATGGTACATGTACTTTCACAACGATCTTAACGAAAGCCTTTGCCAACGAAGCTTTCGTGTAGCAGTCACCTGGTAGATCAGTTGGGGGCCTCTCCTCTACCTACATGCTGTAGTGGCGTCAACAGCAGCAGGATTAAAAGCTGCGGTGGCCGCGGGGGGCATAGATTGAGAAATGGTTGTCGTAGGTGCGACTGAGCTTGCGCTCGAAGTCACAATAGTTTGCGCGTATGCAGTCCAACTCAAAGCCGAGAAGATCACTGCGAGTTGGAACATTTTCAAAGAATTCTTCAAAATACAGGGTGCAACAGAGCTCTCTGGAGGAGCCATGATGGCCGCTCGCCTGGCTCAGCAATAAAATGAGCGTTGGCAGCTTTGTACTTACACCTAATTCCCAGAAAGTCTTTGGCAAAGTTGAGGTTGTCAGGCTCAGCGCGGGGGAAATGCCCAGCTTTATCTCTGCCACACTTAATACAAACCCAACAAGTCACCAGATCCTATCGTACATTTTTACTTTGGCTGGCTAACCTAGCTAGGTAAGCATTACGGCACAACCAGCGAGAAACTTTCACATTCAAAGATACCATTGCATAACAGCGGAGAAGAGGAGCTGTTTCCATGCCCTCAGCGTTGGTACGAGTCGACCCCTTGCCAAGACCGATCCGACTCTGATCCGACTCGTTTGGCTGTGTTGTCGTTTGAAATGTTTTTTTGTTGCCAAGGTCCAAGAGAAGCGTCCTCTCTGTGGAAGTGCCGCTGCACATCGAATTGCGCCTCTGGCTACTCCAGGAACAGCAGACCTGCATCTCTGGCAAGAGTTTCGAGACGAGGAACTCTGTTTAACAACTGCAATGGATACATTCCCAGATTGGTCGGATTGGCCAGATTGATCGCTTGCACCGTCTGTAGAAGACCGCAACGGCGCACTGGGGTATGGAGAGATACCCAATCATCCTGGAGCTGCAGGCTCCCAACCCTGGGACGCTCCAACACCAGGGAATATGAGACTTGCAGTTTGTCCTGTTTTCTCGTATTGGTTCGTACGATAAGGGTTCTTGATACTAGCTTCTGCAGCCCAAATGTCGGGGATTGCTGGTGGTAGATCACACTGTGATGACTGCGTTGCATTGTGCAGCCTTGTCTTGCCTTCGGGTCTCACACGCCTATATACCCATCTAGCCTGGACTTTGTTGGGGCAGTCTAGGAGTGTTATGATATCTGGACGATTGAATAGCGCAGCAGGAAGACAAGGTGAGTGTAAATGGCATACCTCGAGGTTCTTTTGCGCAATGGCACCAACACCTCTACCAGGAAATGCGTGCAAGGCAATACCACTTAGTTCCACTCCCGAAGACATGGCCCAGTTTGTCAATTCCTCATGGATATCCATTTCACATCTTGATATCAGGACAAGTCTCCAAGTGGGCATTCAGAAACAAACAGGTTGAGACGGTGCTGGAAGGGCAGTGCTTGACAAACTCTCTCTAATCATTACAGTCGTTCTCGGCTTCTGATGCATTTTATACTCCCTGATGCTGCGGGGGTGCTTCTGGCTCGCATTGGCGCCCTTTATCGATATCGATGATGTTTAGTATGTACTAAGACCAAAGTGTTCGATGCCAGACCATTGGGGAGCTCATCATGTTCAATAGGAATTTGTGAAGATATTTCCGGCATTAAGAGCTTCCTTTGGTTTACCCACATAGGTAGCCATATTCAGTGAAATGCTTTCAACGATAGCTGTCAGTACTTGGCATTCACCACTTGCCAGGGGGCAGCTGGATGCGCTGCGCTATTATTGTTGATGAGTGGAAAATTATCTGGAGTGGAATTACATTTTTCCGTGGAAGCCAAGATTTCCTCGCTGCGGGGCTCCTGCCGCCGATTCACTGGCGGTGGGAGAAGATCTCCATCTTCCAGATCCAGAAATTTTGAGTAGTCACTACTGGTAGTATTGTTCATTGACCTATTCAAAAGGTCCTATTCAAACTCCCAAGTGGTGAATTCTCTTGACTCATCATCAAGACATATTTGCCATCGCTCTCCATTTCCTACCTTCCTGTCCTGTTCCTCCCGCTCTACCCGTTTCACATCTATCATAAGACTGTTCGCATCTATCCCCGCATAAATTTCCGGCGCCATCTGAGCCTCTCCCAGTGAAATTGAACAATTCCAAACATCAGAGTTGAATTTCAACATGTCTGCAGAAGAAGCAATTACCGATGCGCTCCAAACCCCGGTTGATCCAAATGCGCAGGCTGCTGAGGACGCAAAAAAGCTATTAGCTGAGATGCAACATGAAACAGGTGCTTCTGGCGATGCTGCAAAACAAACCAATGGCGAGGCCAGCGACAAGAAGGCCGAAGCCAATGCTGTGACAGAGAAAAAAGCAGATACTGGCGAGAAAGATGAGTCAGAAGTTAAGGCTCCGCGACAAAATGGCCGTGAGTCAGACAGAGGCCGAGACAACCGACAGAATGGTCGATCCGAACGTGGAGGCCATGGCCATGGCAGAGGCCGAGGTGATCGCAATGGCTACAGCAAGCGTAACTACCGCGACAATATCAAGTCTGTCTTCACGGACCAGAAGGAGAGTTCTGATCCAGTGGCCATCCGGAAACAGGTACGGTTTGACTGATCTGGACCTATTTATATTTATGTTAACTTGCTCAGGTTGAATTCTACTTCTCCGACTCCAACCTCCCAAAGGACAAGTATCTCTTTGAGCAAACTGGTGGCAATGAGAACAAGCCTGTTTCTTTAGAATCGATCCACTCCTTTAAGCGCATGCGCCATTTCCAACCCTTTTCCGCAATCGTCGATGCGTTGCGAGACTCAACCTTCCTTGAGCTTGCAAACGACGACACTGCTGTGCGACGTAAAAAGGCATGGGAGCCATCCTTTGACAATACAGTTACCATGCGACGAAGCATCTACGCAAAGGGCTTTGGCGAGGAAATCCCAAGCACTCAGTTCGACATTGAGGCATACTTTGCTGAATTCGGTGCCACCAACGAAGTCCGCCTACGACGCACCGAGGAGAAGCTCTTCAAAGGCAGCGTTTTTGTTGAATTTGTGTCGGAAGAACTTGCGAAATCATTCCTTGAACAAGAGAACAAGCCAAAGTTCAAGGGCACTGAGCTTCAAATCATGAGCAAGAAGGAGTACTGTGACAAGAAGAGTGAAGACATTAAGGCAGGCAAGATCAAGCCCAACACCTACGGACGAGGCGGAAGGCCATTTGATCGAGACCGCCGAGGTGAGAGCAAGCGCAAGCGTGATGACGAAGATGACAGAGACTGGAGAACTCGCAGAGATGAAGACCGTAAGCGTGGATATGGAGATGACAAGCGTCGTGGTGGCGACCGCCGTCGTGGTGCAGGCTATGGTGGTGGTAGATCAAGTGGACCAACCACTGACGAGAGGTAAGTTTCTCCAGCCCATGCAAGCAAATGATAACTAACAAAGACTCAGGGGTATTCCAACCGTCAAATCGAGTGCAGTCAAACAGGATTCTGGTCGAGATGATGCCCTTGCCAAAGCGAGAGCAGCTGTTGAGGCCGATATCAAGAAGGATTCTAGCCAGAATTCCACCGAGAGCAAGAAGCGAGCAAGAGAGGATGATGACACCGCTGACGCCGACCGAGAAGTCAAGAAGGTGGACGCTAAGGAAGAAGCGGTTGCAACCTCGTGAGCTCAATTTTAGGCCATATGTTCTATTTGCGCAAAGTATACCGGGAAATGGTTATCATTAATGTGGTAGCAGTCTCACAGCTTTAGGAAGGGCTACCTGTATGTCAGGTTGTTCAAGGCTGAGACATATGGCAGTATCTGCCATTGCTTGCAAGAATGGCGTTAGCAGTCTCATAGGAGTCATACATCAAAAGGTGTGGGTGCTTATTGAACGTCTTGTCATTACTTTTTATCACATCGCCATTCAGTCAGTGGTCTCTGAATGCCATCAAAAACATCTTCCGAAAATTCCATGAAGGCCATTGCTTGATGTGTCGAGTCCGTTCAATCTTGATTGGAATTGTCAAACTTATCGTCCATATTGTACCTAGGTGATTTTGCGATCCCGGCCATAAGGAAGGGGCTACGAGTATCTTGTCCAATTCGAAAGGCTCATTCATCCCCCATTAAGATTTACCAAAGACCCGATCCTGACAACAACTAGCTAGAGATGCCTGGTGCTGGGAATCCGATTGGAATTACCCTTATCCACCTCAACCACCATCGCGTTTCAGCGGCTGTTTGGACGCTTTTTATAATTTGTGCCCGGGCGGTTTCTCTTGCGTCTCGTCGAACTCGCTTCGGAGACTGGCACAGGATTGTCACAATCACGACCCCTGAATTTTGCAGATTGACATCGTTCATCGAATACTTTGTACCATCCCTGCTAGAGGGATGACGGAAGGCAATATCCTATCTTCCATCCTATCCACCCACAGATCGTGCCAATTGACCTGAAACGTAACCAAGAACGAAGATCAATAAAGGAAGTAGCAAGAAGAGTAGATTATCAATGAGTTTGAAAACCCCAAGGAATTCATATAATAGCTAGCCAGTCTAGTGTGCCTTCGCTTGTTTGACTGGACAGGACAACCTTGAAATTCTGTTTAATTCTCACCACTGAACACCCCAAAGCATGGAATGATGTTACTGTATGTGTCCAAGAGCTGACCAGTACCCGTCTTTTCTGGAGTTCCTTATAGTGCCCGCTAATTGTTGTTCAATATCTCCATGCTTGTGCTATGCTCACAACAATATTCATGGGGTCGTGATCAGGGTGGTTCCAAGGCTCGAGATCCTGAGAAGTCCATGCAAAGACACCGGCATCGAAAGGCGTTCACTCCATTGAATTGACATGTTCGTTGCTTTCGTCAGATCGTTATTGTCAGGTGCGACTGGGCGCGTGACAGCAACCCGAGATTCTCGCCGGTGTGTGGCAGCGCTCCCTCTAAGATTGTCAACGACCTGGGGGAACAGGAAGGACAATATGTGGGGTGTAGGCGCCGTGATTGCTGATGGTATTCTTGTATGTGGAGAGGGAGCGTCTAGATCATCCCACCGGTGGAGGGGCGTCGCTGGTCCTAATGCTTTGTCGCCGAGGCAGAAAGGACCTGCAGGACGCCTCGAAGCGATCGAGGCATGAATTGGCTTAATTCAATTGCAGGGACAGAAATGTCGGGGCGAACATTAGAGGGAAACAAAAAGCAGAGAATTCAGAATTGATCGAGGCATTTGGTGCACAGGTGCTGTCAATTGAATGACGGATTGGCCCTGTGATCAAGAGAGGTGTTGGAAGGCAAGAAAACGATGATGTGGATTCAAGAGGGCTACGAGGCTGAAGCCCCCGGAATTGAAGCGCTGAGGATGTGTAACACTGAGACAGGCGATCAGGCAGTCGCGCACCATCTTAGATGCATATAGTAAGGCATTGAACATCACAAAGAAGACATCCCTCTGAAGTGAAGGACGCTTGTAAGGAGATCTGAAAGCTGCTCTCACAGTCTTACCTCATTTTTCACTGATAATCGATCTTTTCATAGTCTTAGAAGCGTAAATCCACTTTATGCGTTAACCCCTTGATACTGAGATTCACGGCACCGCAGTGACAGGCAGCCTGTGGATGTACTTCTCAGGTGAAAGAAATTGCGTTTGATGAACACTGAACTCTGAGAAACAAGCTGACGTCCTTGTCCATGCACGTGACCCCAAGGAGGGCGACCCAAGTTTACCCGGTTCCGAATTCCATCCTGCGGAAATGAGTTTCTCCGATACTCGAGTCGAAAGTTCGACCCGTCCTTCGACTCCTACAGAAACACCAACATACGATTACATCACCAGCGAGCCGTGGCATATTCCCTGCGAATGTGGTGGACTCGACGCTCACATTCATCCGGACATGATGAATGGTGCCGGTGAGACAAATTCAGGTAGCAATAATGCCGCCGCTAGCACCACGACAGCGACGATAGCGCCACCAAAGCGAAATGGGCCCATGCCAAATTTTGTACACGTCGCGAAAAGTTACATCTTCGAGCAGGAGATTCAACAGTGCCTAAAGGACACCGGCGTCACTCAAGCTAGGGAGGACAGCATCCGACTCGCCGGTGTACAGTGGATCGAAAACGTCCGGCGAGCGTTGAAATTGTAAGTCTGATGGCATTTCATGGGCGCGACCGCTGTCAATATCACTGGCACTCGCAGCGCGTGTTATGTTTCTAGCTCTTATGGTGAAATGCTTACCCCCAACCCAGGCCAGTTAGAACATTCAATACCGCGGTTGTCTACTATCATAAATTTCGACTCCAACATTCCGATGGCGAGTACGATTTCGTGGTAAGTATTAGGCCTCTCGACGAGAGTGAAATTTGCCATCCTAATCAAATTTTCCCTGCAGCACGCCGCCGCCGCCGCCCTATTTTCTGCGTGCAAAGTTGAAGACACGCTGAAGAAGTCACGAGACATTCTTTGCGCCGCCCATAATATCAAGGCTGGCCGGCACGAGCAATTATCTCCTGATGACCAAGTATGTCAATTTCCCTCTCTCCCAACAAGCGGAGAATGAATTTATCTAATATAACTCAGGTCTTTGAACACCAATCTCGAGCCATCATCGGGCTGGAACGGCTCATGTTGGAAGCCTCCGGCTTTGACTTCCGGAGCCGTCACCCCCAAGATCTCCTCATTAAGCTAGCCAAGTTCTACAAATTCGAAAAGACGTCTCAAGTTGTGAAGACGGCTTATGCCATATGCCTGGACCTTTACCGAACATTTGCGCCTCTAAAACAGCAGACTGCTACACTGGCATTTGCCTGCTTGGAGCTTGCGGGAAGATTGCTAGGGGAGGAAAACCGTGATATTTGGTCTGGCAAGGACTATTCTAGTTGGAGGATAAATCGAGCATTGGTGATGGGTATGTTTATCGCGACGGTGTCTCCACGAGGCTTCCAGTGGGGCAACCATTCACAACACGCAAGGCACTGACAGCATGAAAACATAGAGACCCTCCTCGACCTCCTAGAACTGTACACCCACCACCGAAACCAAACAGCCATCGGCCCCGATTTCTCCGTCGACACATTCCTCGAGGTCCGCATTCCCCTTAATCGAGAGTCCGAGGAACGACGTCTCCCTCGCTTCACCGAATGGCTTAAGGCTCCGAACGAGAAGAACAGCAAAGGGTTCGGCCACTCGGGACTCAACGGCACCGCCAATGGGTCCCATTCGCGGACATCCAGTAAAAACGTCAGCCCCAAGGACGTCAGCCCGAGCACAAATTCTAGCTCCGGCGTCGGCAGTGGTAGTACGGCCGCCACGAGCGTCCCTGGAGGGAGACCACGGATTGGCGAGAGAGGTCGTGAAGGGACCATCCGCTTCATCCTTAACCCTGACAGGGAACGGGAAGAGAGGGACATCGTGGAGACTTTCAAGTGAGTTGCTTTCTGGATGCTTGATTCTGTGGCTCCTTGGAGGGCATATCCTGGAGAAAGCAGGTCATCGAATAGCAGACACATATACAGACTACTCAAGGATGGGACCGAGCTAATTCATTTGGTTTTGTTGGGTGGCATTTCTCGACGCTGGATATGCATGAATGCCTGAGAGGATACCTTGGGTTTGGGTAGGCAGGACCTGGCACAAAAGGAGAGGCGTGCGATCACTGATCTGAATCCTACGACGTTTTTTTTCTTTGGGTGAGCGCTGGCGTTTGACGGTGTCGGAATTCACAACTCGAGGAAATTCAACGAGTACCTTCCCACCATGCACTGACATAGGTGTAGATGACGAAGTGGATCACATTTGAGCAAGAGTCTTTGAAAGAAGAGCACGAATAATTCTAGAAGGATATATTTGCTTGCTTCAGCTATATTTGACGAAGGGCCCACGCTCCAATCCTAGGCTCGTACCCAAAGTGGTCCCAACCATTGACATGTGATCCAAATGATGTGATTTGATCCAATCAATGCGAAACTGCCAACGGTGTCTTCCAAGTGACCTTCGCTCGCCTTGGACAGGGGACAGTAACAACCGGCTCAGACAGCGCCTCGGAAATCATCTGCTCAATCTCAGTCTCAGTCTTTACCTCCACCTCCACCTCCCGCATCTCCACTTCCTCTAAAAGTTCATTCTACAAACTTGCCAACATACTTGACAGCTCCGATTTGGAGTACTTAACAACTTTGCCCTTGCCTTTATCAACCTCATAATACCTGTCCCAAAAGCGGGTATAGAGCGGATCGATGAGCACCTGGATCTCGCGTGCGACGGAGCTACGCACCTCATTCTCCATATGCAGCGACTTGTGGCGCACGATGAGTTCGTCGAAGCTGGCGTTGAAGAGCTTGAACTTTTCCTTGATCTTGTCCTTGTCCTTGGATCCCAGCGACTTGATGATCTGCGTTGAGTCGATTGCCGCGGCGGACATGGGCCGTGATTGCCCTGATGTGTGGATGGTATCCAGTAAATGGGCGGATGGTTCGCGCCACGCGGTGAGGTAGAGGGATGAGGCTGTCTTGCGGTAGGCGTCGAGTTTCGTGCTGTGTGGGCTTATACCGAGGTAGCGCGCGAGGTCCGGGCTGCAGTTGACGGCGCGCGTTATCACGGCGACCGTGTTAAGCAGGAAGATACCCTGTAGGCCCTTCGTCCGGTGGAGAGTTTGGGCGCGCGTGCTGAGGGTCGAGAAGAGGGCTTCCACGATGTCGAGAAGGAAGTGCGAGAGGAGCGTTGGGTTTTCGGTTGACGGTGTCAGCTCGAGGTTGAGCGTAGACTGAGGGCCCATCCCCGGCGCCGATCGCCAGCTTCCCTCACCCATGGCGGAGAGGATTACTAGCAGTGGGCGCTCGAAGTTAGCAAGGTTTTGTAACCTCGTGGCGGTTTGAGAAACCAAGGGGATGATGTTGCCGTCTGATGGGAGAGTCGCCACTGACTCGGCCTGCTTTTTCGTCTGGCTGAGGATCTCATTCAACGACGATCGTGCAGTGTCGCGAAGAGGTCTTAGAGGATCGGTGAACTGCGAGCGTAGTTGACCCGTTCGTGATTCTAATCGATATCCAAGCGGGGTTATGAGATCAAGGATTTCATACGCTAAGAAACAATCGCTCAAAATACGGGATTTGATGACACCATTCAGTTCCGCTAACGTCCGTGTGAATGTGGAAATGGCCTTGCCGCAAGTTAGCGTAAAGATTCGGCCGGCATCCTCGCGGAATATCTTTGAAGTGTTGTCTGCTTCTGCAAGGAACATGCCCTCGATGGCGTTGGCGTATGCCCCAATGCCGCTGGAGCCTTCGCGATAGATGCCAGTGTCGTTGGCTCGGCGTTTTGACGTGCTGATAGAAGCTGATGCGAGGTTCTGCAGGCTGTTCTGAAGATAGTCACCTCTGATCTCGGCGTAAATTCGTGCTGCGGCATCGTCATCTCGCTGACCCATTCTTGCAGACTGGGCTCCGGCTGATAGAATGGCCATGGCCATTTGTCCAAGGGTTTGCGCCTTTTCTGGAGGTATGGTCGGGAAGGGTATTTCCTTGGTGATGTAATGCAGAGGTTCGATGTTATTGGCATCTTCCTGGAGTAGCTGACGGTAGGTGTCGTTAAGTTGGTTAACGCCAGTTGATAGCAGACTATGAAACTCGGATATCGCTTGCTGGTTAGATCTCATATTAGATGAGTTGAGGTCGTTTAATGCCTTATCGACTCTTTTCAGAGCGTTGAGATATTGGGGCAGGCCGGCATTCTTTGGGCCAGCTCGAATGATGCCCTCCTCCCTGCCTCGGGCATCGAGGGGTTGTCGCAGCTTGTCGATGGCTTCATTGATTTTCTCGATATTCCGCGTTGTTATTTGTAACTGTTGCGTATTACTGTAGATTGGCCCAATTGCCTCTTTGACAATCTTGCCACTGGTATCAAGACGCGTAAGGCTTGCAGTAATGCGCTTGGTGATGTCCTTGGTTTTCCCCAGCGAAGCTAACAGGACCTCAACCTCGGCGCTTTCTTCCGCGAAAGCAGCATTCCTAGAACCGACCATCTTGAAGGCAGCTGATATGCTGTACGACACTGGAAGTACACGGTGTCCAGCGCCACTTCAAAGGTTTCAGGCGACAGTCTTTGATTCGGCCCAGCTGACAGTCGCGTCAGGGGTTCTTACTTCTGCCTTGTGTCATCTACTCATCACCTCTGTTGGACCAGCCAATGCGTTGCTAGTAAGATATTTGATATTATATGCGCATTTAATAATGTTCTTTTTATTATTAAAGTAGTCTGTCGTTGGGCAAGGACCAGTCATCTCTTGACCACTGGAGCGCCGACCAGAGTAGGCCCATCTAACCCTTTATAGTCTAGATCAGGAACCGCTCTTCGGATCAATGTATTTCCATGTCCTTGAGCTTCCCGACGTCATCATTCGTTGAGGTTCAACAAAACCTGGGAATGCGCTCGGGAACCTTAAGCTGTCTATTTTACCTAGAGTTGGAATAATGACCAGTGCGGTGTTTGCTATGTGTTTATAGCACCCGTATCTGCAGCGCTCCCTGTCGCTATGAGCGCTGCGAGGCTCCTATCTGGCGCGCCTTGGCGATATACTGTCTTTGCCGCAGCTGCTGGCGCTGCTATTCACACTGCTTGTCGAAGAAGCTCCACTGTCAAGCTCGATAGCCCAGCGAATAAGACCCTCCACCAGAATGTCGATCTGTCAAGTTATGGCAAGCGTGTTCAGAATCAATTCGCTCACAAAGACCATCAAGACCCCAAGCATGCCACCAAGCGGGGTGATGCAGACATAATACACAAGACCAACGATCCCGATACCTATGGCCCAGGCTTTGAAGACGATGACGAGAACGCTTGGGCAAGCTTTTCGCGTAATTTCAATAATGTGAGAGAGGGTATCGAGAGAATAGAATGGGCGACTGTTGGCGACAAACTCACAGACTTCGTTGTCCCAAGCTGGGCAAAATTCCTACCAGATGGACTTGATAAACTGCGCTTCGAACTAAGCATGCAGCCTGGCACTTTGGCAGACGAAATATGGCAAGAAGCGCATGACCCGACAATAAATCCGGAGATCTTGTGGAACGCTACAGTACGTGTGGGCGACACACTGGGAAAGGACGAGCTGGAATTTCGCCGCAAAAGGAAGGCCCACATTGTCAAGGCTTTAGCTAAATATTTAGACATCGAAGAGAAAGAGATACATCCTGACGATATACCAATAATTGCGGTCTGCGGTAGTGGAGGAGGCTTGAGGGCCCTCGTGGCAGGAGCTAGTAGTTGTCACTCTGCAGCAAAGGCTGGTTTATTTGATTGCGTCACATATACTGCTGGAGTTAGTGGGAGTTGCTGGTTGCAGACGATTTATTTTTCCTCGCTTGGGAAGCAGGATCATGCAACAGTCCTCAAACACCTGAAGTCGAGGATTGGTACACATATTGCATTCCCGCCTGCTGCAATGAAACTGGTCACTTCTGCACCGACCAACAAGTTCCTTTTGAGTGGGTTTGTCGAAAAGCTCAAAGGCGACCAAGGCGCCGATTTTGGGTTGGTTGATGTCTACGGAGGTCTCCTCGCAGCTCGACTGTTGGTGCCTCATGGAGATCTGGACGTGCAGGACCACGATCTCAAGCTATCTAATCAACGAATCTACATTGAAAATGGCGAGCATCCCATGCCGATATATACAGCAGTCAGACACGAGATTCCTGTGGATGAAGAAGAGCTTGAAAAATCGAAAGATAGTCTGGCACTCAAGCAGAAAGTTAAAGACAAGGCGAGAAGGGAAGCCTGGTTCCAGTGGTTCGAGATGCACCCCTGGGAAGTCTGGTGTGAAGAGTTTGGTGCAGGGATACCGACCTGGGCCCTCGGTCGACCATTCAAGAATGGTCAGAATCAGATTGTAGAAACTGGAGTTGCTCTGCCAGAACTTCGACAAAGTCTCCTGCTCGGGATCTGGGGGTCAGCCTTTTGTGCAACCTTATCTCACTATTACAAAGAAATCAAACCTGTTCTACTGGGAATGGTTGGTTTTGGAGGCATCAATGAGCTCCTCGAAGAAAAGAATGATGATCTCATCAAAATCCATCCCATTGATCCGGCAACGATTCCAAACTTTGTCTATGGGATGAAGGACCAATTACCCTCGTCATGTCCAGACTCGGTCTTCAAGCACGATCATTTGCAGCTGATGGATGCTGGCATGAGCAATAACTTGCCCATATACCCCCTTCTGCGTCCTGGAAGGGACGTAGATATTGTGATCGCCTTTGATGCGTCTGCAGATATTCAGAAAGAAAACTGGCTTTCTGTGGTGGATGGATATGCCAAACAACGGGGCATCAAGGGCTGGCCTATTGGAGCCGGCTGGCCCGCCATCTCTTCGAAGCCGCAAGAGAATGTAGAGGCACTAGAGGAGGCACAAGCAACGACGCCGCAAGAAGCTTCTACCAAAATCGCGCAAGCACGGGAAGAAGATAGACAAGCGAAGGATCGTGCACCGGCCGGTAAAGGCTCGCCAGAAAGCCCCACGACTGGTGATGCTCCAGATACGAGAACAGCATTAGGAAAATGCAATGTTTGGGTTGGAACTAAGGAGGAAAGGTCGAGCGATAAAGAGCCACCTCCATCCAAATTACTTGCCTGGGATGATCCTAATGATTCTACTTTTCCTTTAATGAAACCCACAGCCGGTATTACGGTGGTGTATTTCCCTCTACTGCCAAACTCGAAAGTGGAGGGGGTCGATCCGGACAAGAGCGACTACCTTTCGACTTGGAATTTTATCTACACTCCTGAACAGATAGACAAGGTGACTGAACTTGCACAGAAAAATTTCGAAGAGGGAGCAGACATTACCAAACGCACAGTTCGGGCGGTCTATGAGCGACGAAAGAAGGAGAGGCTTGAACGAGAGGCTAAGGCAAGGAATAAGGCGTGGAAGACCAAGCTGAGAGAGCATGGAGACAGCTTTGTCGGGAGCTGATGCCGATATGCTGAAGGGCCTGGCGGTAAGCCTGTGGATATACCCAATGAAACACATTTAAATTCAAGCTCAACGTGTTTGTCTCGAGTACTATTAACACGAGCTGGAGCAAGGCAAGCCTTATGTAGTTGACAAGGCTGAGATCTCCGGCAGACCTTCCCTAAGTACAAGTGCCCGCAGACAATTCGGCAGCACTGGCACCTTTTCACTCCAGCTGCTTTGATTATCAGCAGATATTTGTCCAGCATCCACAGATGCTAGACAAAACTCATAGAATGGCATTATGACAGCGACTGCTGCCACTGTTGCGGCAGAAATTTCCCAGTGGCTTACATGAGTGCAAGCTTACAACTAATACCTCAATCATGCCTCCTGCTTCCAGAGGCATGTTTACAACTCTCCTCTTCGTCCGTCGTTATGCCGCTGTAGGCCCTCGTTCACACTTGTCCGACCTTCGACGACGAAGACCACTCCCTCTTGAGAGACCAAGCATAGTCCCTGCAACAAAATTACAATCAGAAGTGGATGAGCCAGCGCAAATGGAAGGTGAATTCAAGCAAGGTCGAGAAGGGGGACAAAATCAAGAACATAATAGACAACGCATCCTCGACGAGATCCTCGACGCGTTCCGGCCATGGGTTAGACGCTTGTTCTTCTATGCACCGCCAATTACGTTCTTCTTCCTATTTCTCTGCCCTGTCGAACACATGCATGTCTCAGGGCAATCCATGTCACCCTTCCTCAACGTAAACTCGTCGCCTGATCTCCCTGAAACCAAAGATTGGATCCTGGTGCAGCGCCTAAATCTGGATTCATGGTTCCGACCGCACCTGCCCAAAGTCGAGATCAAGCGAGACCAGATCATTGTCTTTCGCTCCCCGAACAATCCCGGAGCGCTAGCAGTGAAACGAGTCGTAGGTGTTGCAGGCGACAAAGTGAGGCCCTTGCCTGGCTATCCCGGCGGTGACGAGCCGGTTGTGGTGCCATTCAACCACATTTGGGTGGAAGGCGACGCCAACAGCCGTGACAAAAGCGTCGATTCCAACTGGTACGGCCCAATCAGCTTAAACCTGGTGGTCGGCACCGCCAAGGTCCTCTTGACGCCCTGGCACTCCTGGAAGGTATTTCGGCCGGGGGAAAACGACTACCCAGCCAAGAAAAGCGGTCGAGTCGAATACGACGCTGTCTTCGACGCAAAGATCAATCCTGATGCGAAGCGGCTCAGCGAGGCGTTCACCGACGGCAAGGCCGCGCAAGAACTGGTCATCCTGCGCAAGAACCGCGAGCTGCTACCTACTTTCCTCCGTGACCCGAAGAAGTTCGCCAAGATGAGGAAAATGTATGCCACCGCATGTTGGGAGCTCGAGAATCAGGATGATCCTGAGATTATCGAGACTGCGCAGGGGATCGTTGATGAACTTGAGAATGCATTTGAGGCGGTTGGCCTAGCTAGGAATGGGAATCCCCTTCCTCCGGGTATGGCTGCAGGCGAAGGAGAAGACTCGAGTAAGAGGAAGAAGCTGCAGGAATACCTTGCGGAGACCAAAAAATTGGAGAGCAGGGGCAGTGGTTGAGCAGGGGCAATGTATAAATAACAGAGCCATGACTTGTATATATGATCGTTATCTAAGGCCTGTGTGGCTGCCTGGTCAATACGCACGCAATTTGGACCTGGAGATGAGGGTATGATGGATGCTTGGAGTATGACTTGGGTGGTCAGCGTTATGAGGTCCTACCTCCTATTCTAGCTGGACATATTTGGCTCTTCGTTCGAGCAGTAAATCAAACCCAAACCGAGAGATCGCGATCTCTTGGAAGGTCCTCTGCACATAGATTCATGATCTCATGAACATGTGCCCATTTACCACTTGGCCTCCTTGCTTGCCAAGAAAGTCTTCAAGATAGCCACTCTCTCTTCCAAAGCACTAACCCACTTCTCCAACGCCTGTTTCGTCGCCTCTGGATCGGTGCCCTCACCGCCAAGCCTTGCATAGAAGTCCTTTCTGTAGGGGGTAGCACTCATCGCAGCACTGAAGACCGGCTTGATCAAGAAACTATGGTGAGGAGCCAAGGTATTCTTATAGCTAGTCCTAAAGCCATCCGCCAACTCCTTGGTGGGCTTCGCTTCCGAAGCTGAGATGGCGGCATTAGAAGTCAAATCCGCCCGCAGAGCCTGGGCAGTGAAATCAAGGCCGCGGACCAGCCACAACAGCCCCTCAGTCGCCTTGTGTGATTTCGATGCCAGCTCGGCCTTGACGAGCGACTGCAGCGTGGTAGCTGTGTCTGGGGCGGCGAGTTGCCTCTCGCGCACCTTTGCAATGTTGCCCGTCATGTCATTCTTGACCGGCGTGAACGCCACGGAGCCGAGCAGGTCGAACAGCGTGGTTGTTGCTTCAGAGGCGTCGAGGAATTCGCTCGTTGATACCCCTTGGTCGGCTGACACGGGCACCGCTTCGAAGTGTACTTTGTGTGTATCGAACCATGTCTTGCCAGCGGGGATTTGAGTGGCGGACATTTTGAGGGGTGTTGCAAAGGGGGGTTGTGTGTGGGTGTGTACGTGTCAAGGTGTAGAGGTGGGATAGAGGGGTCGATCGCGGGTTGAGACTGTCTTGCTCTAGTAGTAACGAGAGGAATGTCTTGTTGACAGGATCGGCGGTCAAGCTCTACTAGTAAGAACGTATATAGTGTGTCTTTTGTTTCATCTAAATCCCCGCTGCGGTGGATTTGGTGGGATTCAAGGTACCTGAGTGGTATGTAGTTAATACAATACGAAGAGACGGTGTCCCGATCAGGAAAGGTGTCTTCTGTCTAGAAGGGAAAGAGCCGCTTTCCTCATGACGTCAGTTGCTTGCTATTTCGTGAAAGTCGTTCTTTCTTCCTCAGGGCTACGCGTGTTGCTCGGCGCAGCAACTTTGGTGAGTACGGCGACCAACAAATGAGAGCTACCACATATACTATATCGAACACTGCTGCAGCTGTAGTCGGATACTGAACTGCTCATGTGCGCAATGGGCAGCCACCGGCCCCTTTAGCCTCAGCAAATTCTCCCCCTCTCACAACGTCGATTCCCAGAGCCATGCCAAACCCAAGTCAGGCGAGTCCCGCCGACTTTGATGCCCTCGACCCTGATTCATATACTGCCAATCGACTCAAACATGGCTCTCCTGAGCACTTGAATATCACCTCCCGCCGTTTCTTTATCGGTCCCATACCAGAAGGTTGGCTGAACAGCAACCGGAAATCCTGGTACAAGCGAAGACTCGAGCTGAGTTCCTATTCTTCCAGAAAGGCGACCTTCAGCGCAGCTGCCACCATTGGTCCACATCACCGAACCTTGACTGGATTAGGTGGGCCTTCGACAGCTGCGCAAATGAGCTTCAGCTTCCCACAGCCGGAAGATGTCTTTGACCGAGCTTCGAATGATGGATCTACACCTGACGCTGAAACAGAGGATGATGACGACGATGAAGAGATTGAGGCAACCAATATAGCTCCTGTGGCTACCACTGATCTTGAGGCCCTAGCAGATGACAATCGTGAGGAAGATCAAGAAGGAAGAGCGCGCAGTGTAACCCCAAGGCCAATTCCTGGCCTAGACGGGGCAAAGGACTCGAAGGAAAAGGCCAAAAAAGGCGCAAGATCTCCCCAGCCGGAGTCTTTCGCCACAGCTCAGGAGCACATTATTCCCTCATCCGACCCAGCACCTTCTCGTCTTCCTCCCCGAGACACCAACTACCACCTGAAGCAAGACAGCAGTGACGACCAGGGACCTTCTAACCGAGCGTCTCTGCAACCTTCAGCCCTTACTCAGGAAGATATAGATTCAAATTCTAGGACTGGTTTGTTGACCAACGAGCAAGACAGAAAAACCGCAGGTCGATCTCTTCAAGCACATGAACCCTCACCCATTACTGAAGAGCGGCCCTGTAAACTTGGTCGTGGAAATACAGGTGTCAGGTTCAAAGTCACAGAAGGAGTTTATCAAGGAAAGCATCGAATAACCAATAAGGCAGGAAGAGCCCGAGATCGTGTTGCAAGCAAAAGGCTGCGGCGAGATGTCCTCCGAGAAGGCACAATCGTCAAGATGGAGCGAATGCTGACAAGAATCGATCTTACCATGCAACAAGTGCCTGAAGACTTTGACGAAAACGAGAGCATCAAGTTAGAGACAAGGGTGCTAGAAAAATGGCGGGAATTCATGATTGTCGCCAGGAAAAGCAAAAAACATGACGTTGATGATTTCAGGTTACAAATATATAAGACGAGAGTCATTCCCGAGATCGATGATGAAAGTACCAAAAAGAAACCAGCCCACGAAATCAGGTTAGATCCAAAAACAACACGGGTCAACTTGTACTCGTCCTTAGACAAAACCGTTGTCATCTGGCATCCCTACAAAAAGGGTACTAGAATATTTGTCATGAGACCAAGTTCCACCGCTCATTCGGTCGAATGGTATACATTTCTCCGGGATGCCCTCGGTTGGCATCGACCTGCTACATTGCAAGTCAATGTGCCAGATTTGGATGTGGTGTTGAAACTCGAAAAACCATTCGCAGGTGTTGAAACTGCGGCGCAAGGGGCCACTAATGAAGAAACGGCTATTGCTCAAACTGTCGCTGCCGAGCAAGCAGTTGCGGGTAAGATAATATCGCAATGTATTGAGATGCTGGAAGGAGACCCTGAGTGGTCGAGCGTTCTCAAGACATGGAGTGAAACGGCTAAGATGGGCCTTGCTTGGAAAAGGTACGACAGACTTGAATGGGTCTATGGCGCAAATGAGGATAAGATGTACGGTTCAATGGCTATGCAAAAATCTCACGATCTTGAGCTACGGCCAAAGCAACATTACCCAACCTCCGCTTACGGTAAAAAGGGCAAACTACATGACGAGCCCCCACCAATTGAAGGCTTCCTAATTCGTCTCACATCCCAAAAGGGGGTCCAACAACGTTTTGGAAAGGCGTTCTTCAAACGGTTATACTTCTCTACTCACAACCAGTTTTTACTCTTCAACCGACCTGGTAAAGCCACACCACCACATCCGCCAAGACTAGCGACAATCGGAGGTCATGAGGTTCCATCTGCTCACGAGATTGTTGAGAAAACACCACTGATGTTTGATGTCGAGCCATACAAGCTACACAACGGTGAAATTACTTGGCTCTGCTCTGGGAACACTGCGTCTCTCCAAAGTCATGACCGGGAGGCGGTTGAGGAGGCCAGACGTAATGTGGCCAACATTACAGACAGCGATGGATTCGTCGACCTATGCTATGTTCGGAAGGTTCGTAAGATGAAATGGGGCTCCTCTGCGGCAGATGATACCTTGGAAATTGGTTCGGACTCTGATGTGGATTTCCATGAGGATGTGGACGATACTACAGCAGAGGACGGGACAACAAGAGAAATTGATGACCAAAGAGTCTTCGAGATCATGCTCGACAATGGACTTGTCATTCGATTGCAAGCATATTCCAAACAAACACGTGATGAATGGATCCACCGTCTGAGAAAACTGGTCAAGTATTGGAAACTTCGTATCAAAGCGGAGATGGACACGTTCAAATCAATCCGACACGCTAATTTAACGCAACTTAATGTCGATGAAGAGATGGAGGCCGTTATAGGGCAGTTTGCAAAGAAATGGGAGGTGAGCCGAAGTCAGGCAAGCCCCGAGCTTTTCAATATGTGCGGTATTAGTAGTTGTCGAAGTGTTACGATGTCAGGGTCGTTGTACCTTAAAACTCGCCGCCGATCGACGTTCCACCGCTCTCAAGTCATCCTTTGTGGTGGTCAAATGCTCATCTTTCAAGCAACGGCGAGAAAGCGGACGGGTCAACAAATCCGCCATATCCACCAAGAGAAACAACAAGCCATCGATCTCAAGGATTGCTACGTTTACAGTGGTCTGGTTGTGGAGGACGATCTCTTGTACCAAAACAAGACCTTCGATGCAAATCATCCGGGAATGGCTAGTCTCCCGCGTGTATATCTGGAGGATGGATGGACAAGTGCTGACGTCGATGTGATGACTTGCTTTGTGATTTGGATGAACAGGCGCAAGGGCTGGTTCAGAGCTGCGGCGAAGGCAGAGGCTTCCACCCCTACAGGAGGAAGCTCTACTGAGGAAGGCAAATTCAAAAGCAACAACTTGGCCGGGTTGAAGCGCGTCCGACAACTCGGAGTTCCTGGTCGTGGAATGGTCTTTAAATGCCGAAGCCGCGCCGAACGAGACCACTGGGTCCTGAACGTGGCCAGTGAGATCGAGCGACTTGTCCAAAGAGAAGAGGAGGAGCAGGGGGAAGAAAGAGAAGTCAGGTTTGACGGTTAGTTTGAAGTGCTGGACTCTCTTGCATAATATATTTGGCACAGGAGCGACTCAATTGGTATTAGTGATAAGGTATAGGGGCATAATGTGTACAAAATAAGAATGGGACGGGCGGCACAGCATTTTTGAGCGACGATGGGATGAATTGTATTTATTAGTGGGATGCTTCACATCCAAGTGCAATGAAAATGAATATGGTATCAGCACGCATCGACACACGAAACTCCTGAGAGTCGATTGTGACCCTGATATCCCTCATATCCTTCCTGGTGTTGATACATGTACCACATGTGCTAGCAGTATCCTGTCTCCACAGCCATCCTAAAAAAGAAAACTGCATGATACTTATCCGTCCAATGTAATCTCAAGGTTGACTCTAGGCTTTACCACCATCATCATTGGCTAGCACGTCTTCCTTTCCAGTTGTCGTGGTCTCATCACCGTTGTTCTCACCTGGTGGAGCCAGATCTTCTTCGGTAGGTGGGAAAAATGTCCTAAAAGGAAAAGAAAAGACGAGGTATGGAGGTTAGCAAAGAGTCGCGCGACGCATGTAATGAGATAGGACGAAGGGGTGGGAATGGGAGTGGGGGTGGGGTTTCCACAAGGTGGGTACCTACGGGATATGCTTAGCATAGGCATTGACGTCGTTGTCCATGAAGTTGCAGAAGATGATCTTGCTGATCGAAGCACCATCCGGGCCAGACAAGAAGTCATAGACAGCAGCCAAAGCGGCGTGAGCTGCACCGGCGGAGGGATAGCCGTAGACGCCAGTGGAGATGGCAGGGAACGCAATAGTCTTGAGGCCGTGCTTGACCGCGAGATTGAGCGAGGTGCTATAGCAGCTGCGGAGAAGAGGCTCGTCACGCTCGTAGCTTCTGAAGACCGGTCCGACGGCGTGGATGACCTTCTTGCATGGCAAGTTGTAGGCGTCGGTGATCTTCGCAGAGCCAGTGAAGCAGCCGCCTAGGGTGTGACACTCCTCCAAGAGTTTGGGACCAGCAGCGCGCTGGATGGCACCATCGACTCCGCCGCCGCCGCGCAGGGCTGGGTTGGCTGCATTGACGATCGCGTCGACTTGGAGAACGGTGATGTCTCCTTGGATGGTGCAGATTGTGTCGTTGAACTCTTGGTTCGCGGTAGTGACGAGCTGCTTCACGCCAGCTGCTGGGTTGAGATCCATAGATCGGTAGAGCGCGGTGATGGACGGGATGTCCTGCATGGTTCGGAGTGCGCGAGACATGCTGGGCAGGCAAGTGGAGACGCTGAAGCGCGCGAGTTGAGTAGGATTGTGTGGTTATTGTCGCGCGAGTTAGGAATGCGTGGATATTTCTGCGCAAGTCGGTAAAAGAGATGATTATAAAGAGAAAAATCTCACGAAGAATGGAGAGAAATAAGCATGACTCTTTGAGACAGATAAAAGAGTGAGGATGATGTGAATTTCTCGAGAGCCTCGCTGCCTCATGGAAATGCGGAGAAGATATCCGTGCGGGGAAAGCCCACGTGCCGATAAGGCGATACTGAGGCGATAGCGGTATCGATAACGATAAGGATACCAGCCTCCAGCAAAAATTCATCAGAGTATGAGAGAGGCCCAGGGGCCATGTACTGGGGAGAGGGCGTATGCCAATCAAGGCATAGAATTGACGACGCAAGACAGTCAATTAGTCTTGGATTTTGCCACTGAAGCCCTTGAAAATGGTTAGGTTGATGACCTCTCATGTCTCTTGCGGGACTTGGTCTTAAGACTTGACTTCGCAAAATGCGGTTTCATTATAATAGATTACAACGCGAACAGGAGAGGCAGTTCACCCTGAAGACTACTTAGGATCCTGCTTTTCTTTGTCTCTCGCACTTTCTTTGATAGTCATACATACAGTTCACAGGTTCCTACATTTGTTTCTTGATCAAGTCCAAGTTTGGGCGCATTCACCGTGCACCTCTCACCGGGTTTGTAGGCGATGTTCTCTGCATCTGTCTGAGGCGCTGATGAGGTCTAAACATCGACATGCTTGGAACTCATCGTGCTTGACAATGCTCTACTGCTTTAGCTCAAGATGAATAAAGTATGCGAGAGCCAAAAGTGGATTCTCGTTGCGGTGCGCAGTCGCCAGAGTGCTTTAACTAGTGGGTTCGTGGACAATCGAGTTGGGTTGGCAAGGTCAAGATGGCTTCGCTACTCTTAGAATCGAGGCACATGTGCAGACTCCCGCCGCAAAGCTGCCAAAATCCAGCCGACAAGACGATATTCAGCCTGCAGTTGCAAGAAATCCGAGGAGGTGTGCACGAAGGAAGAGCGGAGCGTGGTCCTTCACAACGCCAGTGGGACAAAGCCGCATGCCGTTGGCAACCCAGAGGCTTTTCAGGCTCGGTAAGTTGGACCAGGTTTATCCAAGGTAGCAGGAGCCCTCTGCACTCGACGCCAGCGATGGTGATTTGGCCGATTGATTCCATGTCACTTTCTGCTTCATTGATGGTAGACTTTTGGCAGCGGCACGCAACCGTTGCTTATGGCAGTCTCATCGGCACCAATGAGTACAGCCCATCATAATGGATTCCAGCTGTTGGAGGCAAGGGGTCGCCTAGGCAGTTGCTGCATCGGAAACACCACTTTCACCGAACCCTCCTAGCACAGTGAAATCCCCCGTGGCAGAGGTAGGCGTAACACTATTGGCAGCGGCCTACAGGTGTCTCCTAACCCTGCCGCTCCGTTGGTGGTCTTGATGATCTGCCCGCTCCTTGTGCTGCCTGGTTCGTGTCAGACAGCTTGCACAACCCAGACCACAATCGTGAAACTGAGGGCCTGAGAAGTCGAAAGTGGGAGAAAAAGCGAGTGTGTCATTTGTGGTCCAGATCGCTAATCTGGTAACTGGAAGATTTGGCTTTGAATGACATGATAATTAGTTATCCACACCGGTACAAAAAGAAGAAGCAGCGTCTAGTGAATTGTCGGGCAATGATTCCGGTGGAGAAGGCATATATGCTCGGTCGATTCTGTGAGCTTGAGTTAAACTAGATATGAAAAGGTGAGTCTTGGATATCTTGGATGTTGAGGCACTGTAAAGAGGCCTAGGAACTTACAGGCCTTGTAGGGAATTCCAGAAGAAACACCTTCCCAATAGCCCGACGGCGGGGCCTTTATCTCCATTGAGCTCTTGTAGCTTTTGTAGCAAAATCTCTGCAAATTTGCAATCACCAACTTCTGTTTTCAGGCTCCAAATTTGTAAC
>Ga0105239_10002053_pt1 | contig 26110 bp, 26 predicted proteins | sample KBSC44metaG_FD_92761 | JGI IMG/M metagenome (GOLD analysis project Ga0105239, IMG submission 92761) | Corn rhizosphere microbial communities from Kellogg Biological Station, Michigan, USA - KBS C4-4 metaG | ecosystem: Host-associated > Plants > Roots > Rhizosphere > Soil | place: Michigan, USA...
AACGCAAAAATCAAGGCCTTCCGCGCTTCGGCCAGAGGCGTTCGTGACATTAACTTCTTCCTATTCAGACTCGCTAAAATCTATGCCTAAAACCACAATCCCCCAGAAATTTGACTTGATCCAGAACAACCTCGTTTACCCGGAGGGTTCGATACTTTTTTCCCTCAAAAACTAATTTTCCAGGATATATCGAACCAATGATCTCTTGTTTTGCCCGCAAATCCGCTGTAGCGTAGTATTTGGTAAGGTTGGGCAATAATTCGCGGCAAAACTCAAGCTGATTTTTAAGCTCGGAATCCATCAATGTCATTTCGGCTATCTGGGCTTCCAATTTCCTTGCCTTATATTCGTATTCATCCCTGATGGCCTTATATTCTTTGGCCTCCAGTTCCCCGTCCAGCATTAATTGACGGGCGTTACTAATGCGGGTCTTACACTTCTCAACTTCGGCTTTTAAAGGTTCCAGCAGTTTAGCTTTGTCTGCCTCGCTTAACTTTGTATAGTCAAGCAAAATGGTTTGATACAATTCTACGACATTTAAATTAATGCAGATTTTCATTAATTCCTTCTCGAACTCCTTATTAGCAACTTCGGCTTTAAATCTTTCATGGCAACCTTTTGCACAATGGTAATAGAAGTATTTACCGCCGTTGCCCTTGGAGGCACTGCCGGTAAGATTGCGCCCACATTTAGCGCACTGCAGATAACCCCGTAAAGGTAACTCTTCCTTCAGCCCATTTTTAGCTGGCCGCTTCCTTCTCCTGCCATTTAAAATGTCCTGTACTTCATCGTACAGTTCCCCGGATACTATCGGCTCATGTTGCCCTTTTACAACCATTGCTTCCTCCTTCTTATAGGCAGGAATTACGATTTTGCCGCAGTACATGGGATTACGAAGCAATCTCCACATCTGGCTTTTTCCAACCTTTAATCCTTTCCTCCTCACTATCCTCCAAACATCCATGATATTGTAAATGCCTTTGGCGATCTCCTCAAATGCCCATTTAATATGTGGTGCGTCTTTCCCAGGTACGATAATTGGGTTATTTTGACCATCTCGGGAATTCTGATAACCTCTTGGAGCCATATTTACATACCTGCCTTCCTTCATTGCCCTGCGCATACCTGCAATGGTGTTGAGTGACCTTCTATCATTCTCTACTTCTGGCGCAGCCAGATAGAATGCCAGCATAATCTTATTTTCTGGGATACTAAGGTCCAAAGGCTGTTCTATGGCCTGCGGCTCTATGCCTAGTTTAGAGAGCCGATTAATCATTACATACGCTTCGGCAATATTGCGCGAAAATCTATCCCATTTGAGGAAAAGGAGAAGATCTGCGGAATTTCGGCTTTTCTTTAAATGGTCAAGAAATTTATTAAACTCGGGTCGGTCAAATGTTTTGGCTGAGTGATCTTCCCAGTAAACTCCGACGACCTCAATATTCTGTTGTGTACAGTACTGTCTAAGCCGATCATCCTGGTGTTTTTGGCTATAACCACGTTCAGCCTGTTCGTCGGTGCTCACCCTTATATAAAGGTATGCTCTCTGTTTCAGCATAGTTTTCATGTTTGGTTAGGGGAATAATGGTTGCTTGTCTATCTGTTATTCTTTGAAAATGATTAGTTGCTATTTCAGCCATGTGGTACAGGAAATCGCGTATTGCAATAATCTCATCGTCACTATATTCGAGGCCATTTTTGTTTAAGATCGTCTTGCATACCACGAGCGAAAGTTTGTTTTCAGTTCCCATTTGTTATGCTTGTCAAATTTACAACTAATTGATTATCAATGCAAATGGTTCCTTATTTCTTTGCTGCCTCGTATAAGATTTTGACAAACAGGCGCATATAGCCAACGATGTTTTGCCAGGATCAGGGATTCGTGTCTTAGGTGATATCTCTTTCATGATTACGGATTGTTTGGGTCAAAGGAACTGCACCCTCCATGTGAGATGATACAGTTCCTAATCTTTTAGAGGGTAGTTAGATTAATTATCGTCATCATCATCTTCGTCCTCTTCATAATTGTCGACGATGCTTTCGATAGCATCAAAAGCCTCCCGTTCTTCCTTGTCGTCCTTTTCATAGGAAATTTCCAAGAGAATAATGTCGTCGTCTTCATTAGAACCATTGATGGTGTTGTCAAGGTTGCTGTCTTGTAACAAGGAGGCTACTTCCAGCATGGCTCCAACGGGTACTCTTAATTCTACGACTTTAAGGGTTTGCATTTTTTTGTTTTTAAAAATTGGTAATCGGATTTCTGAACAAAGCTACGGCGGGCTCACAACGCAATGTCCCATTTGGGACAGTTTGGGACACTTTGGGAACATTAAGGACACTTTGGGACCGTTAGAGCACCGGAATCCATCGAAATCCATGGAAAATACAACGTTTGACCTTGCGCAATCTATACAGCCGTAACGGCCGGGATCTCTGACAACCGAGAGCAGGATTAAGAAAATTGGGGATGTAAACCTAAATCAGGACGATCCTGGAGCCGTTACGGAGGAATTAGGGATTGCTAGGGAATGATTGGAAATCATTCAGGATACAAAGGGGGATTGTTCATATATGCACCATTTCTGGACCATTTCTACTGCAATAAACCCACAGTTTGGGTAGCTATATTTGTTTCCTTTCATTACTTTGCCACTGTTAACATATTGCGTTAGCTCGTCCTGTTCTAAAACCGACCAAGTTAATGAATACATATGGACAAGCAGAGCACCACGCTACATGTGGGCTTTGTCCTGTCTCTGTATGGGCTCTTGGCCGGGTCTTAGAAACGACAGGCTTTGTCCCACGCATTTTTTATTTAGATTCCATGAGGGGCAATGGAACAACTTTCTTTATATGATTCCTAAACTAATTGTGGTGGCCCTCACCTGTCTACTATTCTCATCCTCTTATTCTCAGAAAATTCGTCCCAAATTGCTTCTAATGTACGATGCGGATCATGTGACCAGTTATTTCGATTCGTTAAATCATTTAAGGTACAATCCATACTACAAAGTAGAAAAGGATATTACTCCCAGCGGAGATTTAATACTTAAAAATGATTTTGCCATTGCTGATGAAGACTTCTATTCGTGTACTCATATTGAAACAAAATTTCAGAGACTTAAAGGAGTGGACTATTGTGTAATGGAGATAATTATGGCGTCTAAAAAAGATATGCTCTTTTTACTTGAGGACATTAAGGATAGATACACAAAAATTGCAGACAATAAATGGCAATTTGAGCCACCAGCCTTTCCAGAGGTGAGGGTTATTGCCACCTATAAGCAGCCCGAAGATAATTCGGAATACAGTTTTTTGATATATGAACTCGAAACAAAATAGATATCTAGATTATTCTTACTTTCAGGTAATGCATGAGGTAGGCAAATTCAAGTAACTCCATCAACCGGTCAAAAAAGCATATTCAAGCGCGCCTTTCTTTTGCACATTGGTCTTTCCATTCCGGAGACTCCATTTCGGCCGCAAATGATCCCTCATTTCCACCTCATTTCATAGAATGATTCGATCGCAAATGGACCCGTAGGATCGGAACGCTGGAGCTTGAATAGAAAGCCGGGCTCGTGCCCCGGCTTTCTCGGTTCTAAGTGACGGTTTATTGCTCATATGCGCTCAATTATTCTTAATATTCTGAAAAGCTAACATTTGCGCAACCCGCACCGCCTGTGACAGGATGGTTATCGTCTTATACTGCGGACAAGCGGCGATGTACATTTTCTCCGGTTTGTCCTTCTTCACAAAAGTGACCGGGTGGAGGTTGCCCCTTTTGAGGCTAGCAATAAGATTTAACTTTAGTTCCTCCGGAGCTAATTCCCGGATAGGATAATTATGCAAGATCTTTTCCAGGTCATATCCATGTTGCGCTCGGAATTGACGGACTTTATAATTATGATTGGCCGTTCTTTCGTTAAAATCCAATTGTATCCAGGCATTGTATTTCTCACCGTCAAGATTGGTAAGATTTTTATTGACTGCCCTACCCTGTAATAGATTGAAGGACTCCTTAAAGCTGACCCCCGACCCGCTGCTGATATAAAAAGTCTGTGATCTGTTAAAGTCGGGGTTTTCGTGATATAATAGCGAAGCATAGTACCTGGTAAAGAAATATTTTGAATCATTTTCGGCCCTGCGAAAAGAAAGAGTGGCTTCCATTCTAGACCATTCGTCAAAATCGCTTGTCGTCACCAACTGGAACTCTTTATGCCCCTTTTCCATTTCCTGTTCCAATATTTCATTGGATGTCATTGATTCTCCGAATCCCAGGGACCTGAGGTTTTCCTGGAGGAATAGTATATGTTCTTTGTTCATAAAATTTTATTTAATGGTTGGACAGATTTGTTCTGTGTCTGTATTAAAGCGGTGACTAGGCCCCGCTTGTGAAAGGATGTTGATCGTCTTGCCCTGCGGATTGACAGAGATGTACATTTTCTGGACGGCTTGTTCTTTTTCAAAGGTCACCAGATGCAGGTTGCCTTCCTCCAGGCTTCGGATCAAGTTCGCCTTTAGGTGTGATGCTGCTAGTTCCTGGATCCGGATAGGTGCGCAGGATTTTTTCCAGATCATACTCGCATGGCCCCTTGAACTGACGTACGCTATAATGATGATACGCGATCTTCTTGCTGAAATCTAATTTTATCCAGGCATCATACATTTCCTGGTCGGGCGTAAATAGTGTTTTAAGCACCGCTCTTCCTTGCAAAAGGTTAAAAGCCTCTTTAAAGGTGACGCCTAAAAGCTGGTATATCCAAAATGTGTGGGACTTGTTTAATTTCGGGTTTTCATTGTAACAAAGCGTAGCATGATACTTCGTTAAAACGAAATTGGGATTATCGGAGGCTTTCCAAAAATAAAGGGTGGCTTTTATAACGCTGCCTTCATCAAAGGAGTCCTGTGTCTGCAACTGGAACTCATTGTTTCCTTTTGTCATTTCTTGTTCCAATGCCGCATTTAAAGACAAATCGGAACCGAATCCCAAATTCCTAAGGCACTGTTGAAGATAAAGTACATAATCTTGATTCATAAAAACATTTTAAAAGAATAAAAAGACGTATATAATCTTCATATATAGATTGAGAAATTTGTGAAAACAAAGGGTGCCAGTATGCCCGAAACGGATATTCTCTTCTCCTTTTTCATAGGGTCAGACTTCCTGGTCACCCTTATTTTTTTCAGGCAAGCTCTCCCGAAGTATGATCAGCTTATTCCCTTCTTGATAGATAGTGATGGGGCCATCTCTTGTAAATCCAAGCTGATCGAGAAAGTCCCCTTGCACTCTTATCAACTGAAAGGTGGTCAGGTTTTTGCCAGGCTGCGAGAATTCCACTACGGTCACGCGTCTGAAAATGATGTTAGCCTTCTTCATAGCCGCTCTATTGTTCGATGGATAAATCCTGGTAAACCATGCAGTCGATGAGTACATGGAAATAGTCACAAATGCTGAGTAATAAGCTCGGGGTGATATCCAGCGTTCCAGATTCCAGTTGAAAAAGTGTCTTTAGAGGAATTCCGGTGGCCTGCGCTGCCTCTTCTAGGGAGAGATTTCGATGGCCGCGCAAGGTTCGGAAATTCTTGCCGATAAGTTTAGAAAGGGTTTTGGAACGGTTTTCCCGGTATTGCCGGTTACTCCTTTCTATAAAGGAAGGATACCGCTCCTTCTTTCGAAAGGAAGGAATACGAATAGCAAGTAAACTAAAAAGGGTACGAATCAACCCTGATCGTAGATCACTGTAATATAATGCGGAGAATAATAGACCGCATACAGGCATGACAAAGCCCGGCAGCGGTAGCATGGATACCTGCATGGACACTACATTAAGCGTTAAAAAATGTAAGTCCTATGTAAGCGGGGAAGAAGGAAGAAAACATAAAGGGCGGGCCCCGTCTTACCACGAAGAGGCACCGCGAAGAGCCCGTAGATGATAAGCTGATAGGAGCCCACCCCATATGGTATAGAGCGGGCTTTCACTATCATCTCATCTACTCGAAAATTCGCGGTTTTCTTCGTGAGACTTATAGCGAAGTCCTTCAGTTAATGAAGAACGTCAAAAATAGTATTTATGGAATGCTTAGAAAAGCATTCATGGTAATTAGTTGCAAGGTACAAAATCATTTGATTGATTATCAATGTTTTATATTGTATATTACACCTATGAAAGGGTGTAAACTACACCCGCTGGTATTACTTAACTTACATACCCTAACCTATGACCGAAGCACACATAGGCAGAAATATCCGTGCGATCCGGCTATTACAAGGAATGAAACAGGAAGTATTTGCCCGAAAAATGGGCATCTCACAGCAGAATATATCCAAGCTGGAGAAAAGGAAGAAAGTTTCTGCATCGAAGCTGGAAGCTGTAGCCAACGTGTTGGGCGTTTCCGTCGAAGCCATTGAAACGTTTAATGAAAATGCGGTTTTACATGCTGCCGTGGACAAAGGAACCAGCCTGCACATGCAGCCAGTGAAAGAGGTTATTGAATATTTTAAGGAAGAGATTGCAAAAAGGGACCATATAATTGCGCAACTGCTCATTGAACTGGATTCGATCAAGGTCCGATAGCAAAAATGGGTTAAATCACCTTTTTTTATTAGGCAAAAAATCATTATTGAGTGTCTTTAGGTAACTCCTACTTCCGCGTAAAAATTTTGGCGCATTAAAGAAAATTCTTAATTTAAGATATAGGATAAGGTTTAATGGTTATGGAATTTGATTAGTGCAGCCCCATTTAGGGGCTTTTTTATTGAAAATGTAGAATACCCTTGTGCAATAAGGATTGAGAAAGATGACTAGAAGCACAGGTAGACTGCTTTCAGGGCTAGGTATATCTTTCACCGAAATTCGGTATTTCATTTCTGGGCATGCGAAAAAGGTTAATTTTGCCAGGGCGAATATTCCTTTACCCAAGTGATGTCTAAACCCCTTTATTTTCAAACCAGTGACATACAACGAAGAATATAATGCATTAACTCCCAGAGCCATTGAGCTCAGAAAAATCATAGAATTTGTCAGCGCCAATAAGGTTTTGAGGTTCAAATATGAGCAGGTTAGTTTAATGTTTCCGGAATTAGCAAAGTCAGGGCTAATATACAGGGACGGACAAATTACTAATGGGCTTGATAGTGGATTGGCCAACGACGACCTGTTTTTATTTGGCTTACTCCAGCATTGGTCTGTTCAGTTAGGCTATATCCTGAGTCCAGATATCGAACAGGCGATGGCGTTTTGCGAGCAACTTTTTGAAAGATTTGAGGGTGTACAAGGCGTAACGAAATTAACCAGAGGCTTTTCATTCTTTCTCCTCAGATTATTAATAGACGAACAACACGCAGATCTATTCGAATATGGGGTGAAAATGCGTATCGGGGACAATATGCAGAAGTTTACATGGTTCTACGGTGCCTTCTTCGCACAGATGTTACAATCTAACGATGATTTTTTAAAGGTATGGAATGTCTGTAAGCACTATACGTCTGAAATTGGCAATCCGAAACCAGACACATATGACATGCGTTGGGCGGACCTGGGAAAGTTTCTTCAAGTATATTTTGACAAATACACAGGGGACATGCAGGCGGTTAAACAGCAGATAATCGATGAACCAGCTCAGATAGATTGCGAATATTTATCCATGGTAGCACTTCGAGTCTTAACCAAGTTGGGCATTTTATCCACTGCTGAACTAATTCATTGGCTCGATGTTCCGGAATTAAAGGAACGGGCACTTGATTTTCTTAATCTAGCTGAAATACGGTCGTCTGAACTACGTTCCCAGGTCGTGGGTAAACTAGATAAGCTCGGCCCGGATTTAAGCAACACTTATAATGTCATTCGCCTCTGGCAAAGCATATTATCAAGCGCAGGCAGTGACAATGAGAATGCCGAGCGTTGCAAGGATAAATTAAAGGCGTGCTTATCCAGTAAAGAGCCGGGCTTGGTTGCCTTGGTGCTGAACGTAATGGTCCAGGGCACAAATAATGCAGATTTTTTTATCGGACTGTGTTGTGAGCTAGTTTCATCTGAAGAGTGGCGCGACGAGTACCTTATGGCCATCGGTGCGTTTTTTGGCAGGGTGCCAGACAGGTTAAATTTCTTCAGGTTTTTGAGGGCATATGCCCTGGCGAAAAGGAATTTAAATATTGTCACGAGATTTCAATCAGTAATTTATTTGATTAAGGCAGAAAATTATGCGCTGTTTGAAAGGGAAACGCTCCTGATGACTATCGACGACTCAGGTAACATAAGAAGATTGGGACATGAGATACTGTTTTCGGGATTTACACTCAATGAGCGCGCGACCATTCATTTCGATATTTTATCCCTGGATCTGTTACAGCAGTACAAATTGGCTGTTTCCATTTTGTTTTTTAAATACCCGGTGCAACACTCCATCCCTGTAGTTGCTCCATTATTAAAGAGCTCATCAAAGATGGTCAGGGAGATAGTTATTGCAAAAATGGAAGAATTGATCCAAAGCTACAAGTACGAGGTGATAGAACAACTGGAACTGCTTGACCAGGGTTTGCCGGATTTGACCAGCATTATAGCACATATGAAAGCTGTATTAAATGAATTGGCTGTTGAACATGAGCGGAAATCCAAACTAAAAGAGTTGGACCCCTCCCTCACCCAGGGCAGGGAACTAAGACAGTATATGGATATGACCACCAAAAGATACCAGAAAGATGCAGAAGGATCTGCCAAGAATAGCCCTGGGATACTGCAATTTGCCACAAATGTTAATATCTCCAGAGGCGGCGGTGTTATTCTTCCGGATGGCTCGATTCAACCACTGGGATATGCGGGAGTTACATTCACTCCACCCCGCACTTTGTTTTTAGCACCTGAGCAAAATGATTATGCGCTTTTTGAATTTTTCGCAAACGATTGGAAAAAAGAATTTGAAAAATGGGAACAGACAATATTATCGTCGGGGAATACTTAGCTAGCTTAAGCGAGGATGAAGAACTAGATAAAATATTTCCGCTGATGCTTCGACTTAAGGGATATAGGATTGTGCGCACTGCCAAGGATGCCAAAGGTCAACCACAACATGGTAAGGATATCATTGCCATTGGGGTCGATGATGACGGAATAAAAAAGCGATTTTATTTTGAGTTGAAAGGTCATGCAGCAAAAGATATAGATAGCGAAAGTATAGCCGCAAAGGATGGAGTAAGTATGTCTCTCCATGAACTTCGGTATGTCGAGTATACCGACAGTAGTATTCCCGGTTTTAATGAACTTCCAGTAAAAGTGATGTTTGTTCACAATGGTATAGTGAAACCCAACGCTATGCTATTATTCGAAGGGATTGTCAAAGAACTCTTCACCGGAAGAGAATTCCAGAGATGGGGAATTCATGAGCTAACAGATCAATTCAGCAGGCACCTTTTTGGCGAATACTTATTGACTGACGAGGAAAACATCAGGTTATTCAAGAAGACATTGGTTTTATTAACTGCACCAGACTATGATCTGCGAGATTTTAAAGAATTGATCTCAAGGCTTCTTGCCAATGATGCAAAAGTTGATAGCAGGGTTTTTAGTAAACTGTTCTCTACATTGAACCTATTGGCATTTCTTATCTACCACTATAGTAAAGAAGCTGATTATCTGGAACCTGCAAAAATCGCCATCAATGAAATTATCCTGCAAACATGGTCTTGGATATTGAAATCAAAACTGGAAAAGAGAAAGGCGGTCATTCGGGAATTTCGGAAGTTATTGCATACACAGTACGTAATGTTGGATGATTATTTTAACAAAACATTACCTGCCGCAAGCTTGCAGGATGGCCTTTTTTCGGAAAGAGGCGGGCCCTTTGAAGACATTGGGTATTCCATGCGGGCAATGGAATATATCTCGTTCCTGTTGTATTATTTTCATTTGGAACAATTTGCCCCGGAATTCAATGGCAGATTGAATGAAGAAGCGTTGAAGACACTTGTCGACAGGCAGATCCAGGCGCTCATAACAGTTATTGACTCCAATATTGGCTGCAGGCGCCCTTTACTGGACAGACATTCCAAACCTGTTTTATTGGTGGCCCTGTATATCCTGGAATTTACGAAATCAGATTCGCAATACCGGAACTGGCTGAATAACTATATAGTGAGTTGTTTAGACAATATTCTGATGATCCATATGGCAAGAAAAAGGTATCCTGAATTTAATGACAATGAACAGGCACTTATCGAATATGCCAGCACAGGTACAAGGCCATATGATTACAGTGACAAATCTTCTATGATGATTATGATATTTATTGAGTTGCTTGCCATTTTGGACAACAAGGATATCTATATTCAAACAAAGAAGAATTTTTCAACTATTGTAAACCTCCAAACGGTATATCCGAACACAACAACTCCGGATATTGACTTAGAGCAAATGTATTTCGGAGGAAATATCAATGACTATATGGCCGTCGAATCCTCTATTGTATTACCTGAAACATTTGAAGAATTTTTACAGTTCGTTGCCTCCAGGCCCAAATATCACGTTAACTTCAGAACGGACGCCATTGGCTTACCTTTTTTGAAATATTTAGCTTCGATAACTAACCGCAATGACATTTTTCCTGGGGATTGGAGGAGATTTTATTAACTTCTGCATTAGACCATTTTAAATTATAAATAATTGGGACGTTTTAAAAAAATAGAGATTGAAGGATTAATTTTTGAAAACTTTGGAAAGTTGTTCCTCGACACTTTCAACAATGTCGTTAAAACTTCTAACCTTTCAGAGAGTGAAGTATTAAAGAAAATTGGGTTAAAGGAATTTGAGAAGTTGCTATCCCACTATGAAGACAGCATTTCAACATTGTATTTAGAGAATCATAAATTTAATTTGGAAGCATTTCTTAAAACACATTTAAATAACCAAAAAAAAATCGCTAATACGAATAAAAGTTCCTTTGAAGCATTTATTCTTTATGTGAATGGCTGTTACGTAGTTTACGAAAAGATTGTTCAGAAGCTCAAAAGAAAAAGAATTGATAGTACTCTCAAAATGACAGTTGCATTATATGCGTTAACAATAAGGCGGGCAGACATGATAGTAAATCAGCTATTGAATGGCTATGTTGACGGCGCCATGATTATTTGGCGTTCTCTTTATGAAAATGCAATTATCCTTCTACTCCTTGCTTACGAAAATAATAACGAGTTAGCCGACAGATATTTCAAGCACTCAGTAAGAAATTCTCGAAAAAAGGTTTTGAGTTACAACAATAATTTCAAGGCATTAAAATTTAAGCCGTTGCCTGGCTCTACTGAAAATAATTTAAAATCACAGGTAGAAAAGGTCAATACGAAATACGGAAAGGAATTCTTAAGTAATGAATATGGATGGGCTGACGCTTTGTTTACCGGAAAACAAAAAGCTAGTTTTAGACTGCTTGAAGAAAAGGTCGAAATGACCAGATTCAGACCCTATTACTTATTATGCTGCGAGCATGTACATCCCAGCTTCAACGGTTTGAATGACTACATGAGCGGCAACAAAATCATTCTACCAAAGATTTTAATACCTTCCATTGATTTAGAGAGTTTTGTCGACCCGATGCAGTTCACCGTAAATATTCTTCAAGAAATTAATGAATACATTCTCTACGAATTTTCCGTCAAGGAAGAATATAATGTAAATGTTCTGCTGATGCGGAAAGTCTTTCAAAAGCAACAAGACACTTTTAACAAATTAAGAAATAAAGGTACAAGGCGAAGAAAAACTGGTGAGCGCTCGGCAGGAGGGTACGCCACAAGGAAGCCCACTTAGCCCGTTGATGTCAAACCTTGTACTGGACGAAATGGACAAGGAACTGGAGAGCAGAGGTCATAGCTATGTGCGATACGCGGAAGACATCAGCATCTATGGAAAGAGCGAGAAAGCGGCCCAACGGGTGCTGGAAAGCACCACAGAATACATAGAGAAGAAGCTGAAGCTACGGGTAAACCAGGAGGAAATACAAGTAAGCCAGCCCAATCGAAGCACGCTGTTGGGATTTTCCTTTTTCTGGAGTAGGGGTAAATGGGAGATACAAATAGTTCCTAAATCGTTGAAACGGATAAAAGAGAAAATACGGTGGAAGACAAAAAATAGCTTCCCCTGGTGTTAGTGTAGGCCGCTGATAATCAGAAAATTACTAGCAGCCTTTTTTATTAGCTGAGAGAGCGTTAATTTGACCTTTGATACAATACGGAACCGTTTTGTAACTAATAGTATATATTATGGAAACAAGCAGGATTAAATCTGTTGCACAATTTGTCTCGGAGGTGGAGTCATTTGAGCAACGACATATCGCACAATGGTATTTTCGAGGACATGGATCTGAAAGCTTTAAATTAATCCCAGGCCTGTTTCGACTAGATATATCAGGTTCGTTTGCAAGTTGGGAAAATGTAGAGACATATATGCTCGACTCATTTAAGCGTGAAGCAATTCCTTATCTTAAGTTTCATCCGAGCAATACCGACGAATGGTTGACACTAGCTCAACATCATGGGCTGCCTACGAGGCTGCTTGATTGGACCACAAGCCCTTTAATTGCCCTCTATTTTGCTGTTGAAGATTACAAAGAACCTAGTAAGGCCAATGTTTGGTGTTATGGAATCGGCTCAACAAATAATTGCTTAGAAGAAAGTACCTGGATGGCGCGTAAAATACATATTCCCTCGTCCATCTTATTTCCATTTCATATTACACCAAGAATAACGAGTCAATCAGGCTGTTTTACAAAGCATGATTTTCCCAAAAAAAATGAGCCGTTTATTGAGTTCGAAAAACAAGAGAGTATTTTCAACCATTTCTTCAAACTTGAAATAAATCAGGAGGATAAGTTGTCTATACTAAATGAATTATATTTTTTGGGTATTCATCGAGGATTCATCTACCCTGACCTAGATGGATTATCTCAAAAAATAAAATTTGAGGTCTCCGTGAAACATGGCCGCTGCTCAAATGAAAAGCAGGTTAAAGAAATATTCAAAAAAATTGATAAGTTGTCCAAGATTAGTCCAAGTTAAGTGAGACATTTCAGCAAAAGATAAATAATTAAAGACCCGCTACTTTCATGTGTAAATGGGAAACATATTTGCCAACTGATATTTTCAAGAATAATGCTTGGCATCAGAAGGAAATAATTGGAAAACTTCAAGAGATTTCTTCGAAGTCTTTTTCCCTTAAAAGGAAATCGATTCGACCCCCAAATTGTATCACGAATTCCTTCTAAATAATACCTACAATAAGTTAGGTCAATGTTTGACCGAATTTGAATCCACCTTCACAGGCATCTTAGGGGTGCCCGATGCGTTGGTCTTTTCAAAATATTTGCTTTTAATGTAGTCCTTTCCGAAGTCAATAAAGCCCCCCAACATAAATGTAATTATCGCAATTAACCACCAAAACTTTTTAGGGACCCTATCCCATTTTAAGGCGTCCAATGTCTTCCGTTTTATCTCCATGTCTATTTCTTTATTTAGCCGCTCATTCTCCTTTGCCTCCTGCATTTGCCTTACGGTATCTGGGCTAATCTGGTAGCGGTCTCTCCCTTCAATATTCCTAGAAATAAGAATATTTTTTCTCGATAGCAACTGTATTCCGGCAGAAATGAGGTGGCCCTCTTTGTAAAAGGAAGGCATGTCGTTAACAACTTCGGTAATATCATAATGCCTTGCGGGGTCTCTTTCAAAATACTGCTGTAAGAAGTCTATAAATACAGGGTTAAAAAGCTGGGCTTCTGTGGCATTCATCTTTTCCTTGAAAGTACACATTAATCCGGGAATTCAGTTCTATCGTCTGTCGGTGGCCATTGATACCGCCAAAGTAATCCACCTACCGCAATCGGTAGCTGCCGTTGCGCACCAGAAGTATGAGATCTTTTATGTCGATTTTATCCCGAGCCTAACGTAAGGTGCCAAAACGGTATTTAAGCTAAAATCATAAGAGAGGGTATATCGAAAGTCCAAAACCTGTTAGCCACAGTATATCTATGGAAATAAATTGTCTCCTTGGTTGCCGATTTCTCTTTTCGCATCTTCCACCATGTACATCGTTTTACAGCTTGGGCAGAATAGATAATACTCAAAGTAATAAGTCTGACCTTGCTTAGCAGTCTTTTTTTTAGGGTTCCTCTTGATAACTTTCGTACCGCATTTTTTACACAAATCCCCCTCTTCTTTTACTTTGGCATTCTTGAAACTTCCGCTAAAGTCTAATCCTTCATCATCATCATTTTGCCGTATCTTTGGTTCGTAGCCTACATCGGCCAACAAATTGTCGCTGTTTAAAGCTGACATAGCAAGTTCATCACATCTTTCGTTCTCAGGATGACCATCATGTCCTTTCACCCATTTGAATGTGACCTTTTCCTGTGTCGAAATGAGTTGCAACAGTCTATCCCACAAGTCAAAGTTTATCGCCTTGTCATTCTTATTTCGAAACCAATTTTTTGATTTCCACTTCTGAGCCCAGCCTTTTTCTATTCCATTTATGACATATTGAGAATCGGTGAAGACTTTAACAATCGACTTTGTTTTTAACCTCTCAAGCCCGTAGATTACTCCCATTAGTTCCATTCGGTTATTTGTGGTTAATACATATCCCTGGCTAAATTCTTTCTTAATGCCTTTATAAACCGTGATCACGCCGAATCCACCTCTGCCAGGATTGGGTTCGGCGCCACCGTCCGAATAAAGGATAATATCAGGAATTTCATTCCACACCATAATTTCAATGATAGGGTTATATTGTGGCTTATAGTAGCATTACTGTATTATATGCAGGTGAACCATATGGTATTTTCATTAAAATTACAAAAAGTACGAATATTCGGTATTGTCTCAATTTGAAATTATATTCTTTTGCTAAGAAAATGGGTAGTTGGGTCGCTTCCCGGTTATCTCTCCTCTTTCACGCCTTATCCTTTCCAACCGAGATTTGAAGAACGTCGGGGGAATTATGAAGAGAAGCACAATTACAATTAATTGAACTTTCTTGTCAGGTTATATCTAGTTTTACTTCCCAAATTTGCTCGATTTGGGTTCGAATTAAATCCAACATTTCAGGTATTTCACCGAGAAACAAATTTCTCGACATCGTCTATTTGATATTGAGGCATTTCGTCAAAAGTCCTACCGTTCAAAAGTCGACCAGTTCTCTTCTTATTAGTTCCACCCCACTGTTTGAAGAAAAATGGTACAGCGGCCTTTCTACATTGATCCATAATGTTCACTACCCATTCGGGATCCATTGGCCTTGCTTTGGGACCGCTCTCGCCACCGACGATCACCCAATCAATATTTTCCAGTTGGAGATCATTTAGCGGACCGATCAACGGTTCACAGGAAAGAAACTTTACCCTTGCGTTTGTAGCCCTCAATAACTCTATTCGCTGAATTACTTTCTCATTCTCAACTGAAACCCCCATCCAGATATTATGTGTCCAATTTAACTTGCTATTCAACTCCAACAGACGATCGGCTCTTTTAGTCAAGACTTGAAAAGTGTGTTGAGGATTTTCATTCATAACATTGAAAACTTTCTGAATGAATTCCACCGGAACGTTTTTGTGGAACATATCACTCATAGAATTCACAAAGACTACCTTCTGCTTTTTCCAAGTGTAAGGAATATGCAAGGCATCTTCATGCATCGTGACCTGGAATGCTTTTTTATACTTCTCTACTCCCATTGCTTCCAGTCTCTTTGCCATTATTTCAGCATAACAATACTTACATCCTGCTGAAATCTTCGTACATCCTGTAACAGGATTCCATGTCATTTCCGTCCATTCAATGCTTGACTGTGCCATTTAATGTATATTTTATTATTTCTTTATCCGTATAAACGGTCTTATAACTAATGCCAGGGCTGCCACCCTCATATTGCACTTTGCCCTGCGTTTTCAATTCTTTCAAGACATCTGTTGCATGTCTAGGCAAATGCCCTGCCTCATAGGTGTAAAGTAATACTCGCCCATTGTCGGCCAATTCGCCAGCCAGAACCTGGTGTCTAATATCTCCTTTAAACGCCTCTACCTTTGTTAACTTACGAGGTTCGGATGCAGCAAAAATATCTAATTGAATAGGTTCGCTTATAATCTCCCCGTCTATATCGAAATCTGCTTCTCCATTGGTTTCATTTCTCTGCCAAGCTATTGTCAAGAACTTATCTACAGCTCGGTAATGTTTCGCTCCGAAGATAATGCCATAAATGTTAGGATCTTTCCTTATAGAAAAAGGAAATAGCTTTAGGGCAGACTCATTTGGAAGGGTAGCCTTTAAAGCCCCGCTAACTATTCTGTGTACGTCAGTATATCTTCCTCTCTTGACCTGACTCATATCTAATGGCAATACTTTTTGAAACTCCGGAGTATGACCTAGCCGCCAGAAATATGATGACGATACAAAATAAAGGAAATCAACTGTTTTGAGTTTTTCGAGTTCAGTAAAGAATTGTTGAGAAATGAACTTCACACCGTTTTGATCCAAATATACCAGAGAAGGATACGCCTTCATATCCGATAATAGTTTGAAAAATAACGTCGATGCATCTTCATTATACAGTTTAACTTCTATATACTTAGACAATTCCGAATGTTGATCAATGAATTCCTGGCAATTTTTTTCTAGCAAGCTGAATTTTTCTTGCTTCTTAGTCTTATTGGGTTCATATTCATTGAAATGAAGCACGATTTTTTTATTTTGATTGATAATCTCCTTTTCATAATCTTTGACCCGAAATAATAGCCTCATAGGAGATCCGAGTACACCGTCCACATCATAGCCTGGGCCTGCAAAAAAATCAAAAATGTGCATTTGTTTGAAGGCCGGTTGCATGATAAACGTTGGCAACCAAGCCTGCGCATAATCTTCAAATACCTCTAATTTAGTGATCGTTGAAAGCGCAAAGGGTGACGAATGTAAATCTTTATATGGCATAGTGTTTAATGGGTTAAATATATAGGTAAGGCGGATCAGTCCCTATTGTTTGAGTAAAAATAACTCATTTTGCCATATTTTTTAGCAAAAATTAGTAGAGAAATAATAGTTTGAAACAGGGTGCCAGCTTCATCGAAGACGTTTTCTCATAATCTGTCGCTAAATGTGTATTATCTGGCACAAATCATTCACAAAGAAAGGATAATTTTCGGCTCCATTCAGGAAGACGATCAGTCGCTAAACCCGTACCTTTGCAGCCTTAAATTCGGAACAATGAATAGAAATATATGGCTTGATCAAGATAGTGAACTCCCCTGCCCCTCTTGCAAAGAGGGAGTGCTAAAGGAAGCGGGTCAGGAATTAAAACACCAGACATTGGCCTCATTAGAAGAAAATAATTACTATAGAAAAGGACAGGAGGCGCCTGACGAACATTTCCTGGTAAGTGAACATGTACAGTGCTCCAGATGTAAGGACTGGACTACAGTAACGTATAAGCTTTCTTACGATGTAAGGCATGTAGATGAACATGGCAACGAGCTACCGGAAATTGAGCATGTCTTTTACTATCCCGCCCCTCATATTATCGATATCCCGAGATCCTGCCCAGCTTCCGTAACGGATCTGCTGAACAAGTCGTTTGTCCTTTATTGGGTGGATGCAGACTCTTGCGGTAACAAGATCCGTATGGCAATTGAAACTTTGATGGCTGAGCTTGGTGTTTTGCCCAGCAATGCAAAGGCTACTCTTCATCAACGCATCGAGGAATTTGAGAAGGGCAATCCTAAGGTTGGAGCATTCCTGAAAGCTATTAAGGTCCTGGGTAATTCGGGTAGCCACGCGCCTACGCTGACTAAAAAAGACCTGTTGGATGCCTATGAATTGACAGAATATTCCCTGCACCAGTTGTATAAAGACCAGGAATTGTTTCTGACGCAAATGAGCCGGGAAATACTTCAGCAGAAAGGGCCGCGGCCGTAGATAGTCATAGTAAACTCATTGATTTTCAACAAATCCGAAACAAAGATTTTCGAAAGTTGTCGCCAGCTCTCCACAGAAAGGGACAACTTTCCTAAGCCCCCTACAACGTTTCTTTTTGCCTTCAGGCCAACGAGATTAAGTTTCCAAATACTTTATGGGTTTGCACGCTATCGACTTATTAATCAATTCGTTAAGCCCTTATTGGATAGGTTGTAACAACGCTCTTAGCCGATATAACAGTTTCAGATCCTGCATAAATTGGTTCGATCTGATTCCCCTACGCGGTACAAAGTCAGCTTTTTGAGCCCCGATTTACATCGGGGCTTTTCCATTCTTAATAGATCAACCTATAGCGAAAATGCATTGATCGCTAAGGGCTGAAAACTTCCTCGTCGTTAAAAACAAATTTCCCAAGTCGCATTGTTGGGTGCGTTAGCTCTTCGTTTACTTGCAGTATAGCAACCAAATAGCCGACCATATAAAGGTCAACAATAAATACAGGTCTGAATAAATGTTGGTACCGCGAGAGTTGGATAACTTGACATAGGATCCGCGAGGAATTGGCTGTTAATTGGAATTGGTAAAATCTTTATCCAAGATATTTTTGCAAATAGACTCGAACTTCAGTTTCAATTTTTCTTTTAAACATTAAAGCGACCAAAGGGATTCCAAAATCTAGTACCACAACTCCTTCTTTGATTTCAATTGTTCCATTAACGCTAACACCTTTAATAGTCGCAGCCAAGTCTGCATGATAATTGTTCCATTTTTCTTTTGGGTTTTTTACTAAATCCGGATACTTTTTAGAGAGATCGCTAATTAGGCTTTTTATTCTAACCTTGGATTCGTATTGTTCGAGATTATGCTGTATTTCAATAGTCACAGGCCCGAATTATTTATCATTAACTTTTATCTCAGCCTCAATTTTGTCAACTTTTTTCTTAAAAGAAATGTTCTTCGGTAAATTATTCAAAAGTTCATGCACTGGAGTGCCATGATTATTAATAGTTTCGTATATGCTTAGCGGATTTCGTGAAATATTTCCTATAGTCAACTCAAGTAATTGGATTTGCAAATCGGGATCAATATCCTTTGTAGAATTTTTATACCCCTCGAAAGCCATAGACACAGCGTATTTGTATGCATAATCTTCCATGATCCTCGAGGTAAATCCATATTGTTTAGCGCAAAACCATCCTAGCCATACACATGACGCAAAAATGGGAAGCCTTGCCAACACCCTTGATACTTCGAAGTCTTCCTTTTTAAATTCCATCAGGAGCCTAGACGAAAGAAATATTAGAAGCCCGATAGAGATTATAGTTGCAACACCCCATAAAATCAAAGAAAATTTCAATTCATCTTTTCTTTTTTTAAAAGAACCAGCCATACCATGCCTATTTGCGTCTTCTATTGTTTTTTGTATTTGTTCTTGAAAAATTGAATTTTCTTTAACCTGCCTTGCGTACTTCTCTGTAAATTCCTTATTTGTGTTGTATGTCTCTGCCGTATCGTTTCTCAATATTTCAATCTTAGTTTTTAGTTCTTCAAATATCACAGTTTTAGTTGCTATTTCCTCCTTTACCTCCTTTATATTCTTTTCCCAAGTTGAAATTTGATCTGACGATTCTTCAGCGGTATTTTTTAAGCTTTCTATTTCGGTCAGTTCAGCTTTGATGGTTGCTGAATTCTTTATCGCATCTTCATGCTTTTCGCTTAGGTCAGTTTCAAATTCTTCAACATTGGTTTTTATAGCTAATATTTCTTCATAAAATGGTTTTATCTCCAATATTTTCTCCTGCAATTCGGTTAATTCTTTTTTTGATTGTTGAATTTGACTTTCTGTTCGAATAGGTTCTTTTACAACTGCTATATATGCTTCCTTAACCCTAAAATGAAATTTAGATATTGTGTTCAAAAATTCATTGAATTCTTCCTTCTTATGTTCAAAGTTTTCTTTTAAAAGCTTTGCCGCTCTATCATAATATTCAGACGATTTCCTTTCGAGCAGTATTGCCTCGAATTTCTTTTCATAATTATCTAAGCTGGAAACTATATTATAAGAATCATCCAATGTTTCAAGTATCATTGCCTTTGAAATACCTTCAAAGCCATAAATATCTTCACCATTAGGGAATGTATCGTTGATTTTTGTTTTGAGATTAGTAATACGGAGTTTTGTGGCTCTCATTTTATAGGTTTTGGTTAGAGGATCAATAACGGCCAGTGAATATAATATTTTTTAATGATATAAGTATGCCATGGCCATAATCGAAGATCCAGAAGGGCCGGTAATGTGTCCGAAAGTTGCCAGAATGATCAAGGTGGCAGTTCGTACATGTAAATCAGTAACCGTCATTCCTTTATTGGATAAGATAAAGGAGTTGTTGCCTTTGCTAATATTGAAGCCTTATCGCTTCTAAACAGGAACTACGACTCAGCATTTACATGCGTTACCCGAAAACAGCGATCCTATTTATACCGCTGGCCTATGTTTCCAAAAAACACGAACGTCCTTTACACTGATGTTCTTACGAGCTTGGGCAAGGTCATAGCTCTCCTGGGCATGCATCCAGAATTCAGGCGAGGTATTAAATGCCTTTGCCAGTTTTAGCGCCATTTCAGGTGTGACACTTTGCTTGCCGTTGATAATTGCAGACAACGTTTTGCGGGTAGTCTTTAGTCCCTTGGCCACCTCTTCAATAGTTAGGTTTTTGCCTATTTCTTCGCGTAGGCCTTCGATGGTCTCGCGGATCAATTCGCCCGGATGAGCGGGATCATACATAGCCATAATTTTATCCTCCTTTTAATGATAATCCAAGTAATTGACTTCATGGGCATCTTCGCCAATAAACCGGAAAATGATCCGGTAATTGCCACTTACCTTTACTGCCCAAAAACCTGCTAAATCCCCTGTCAACTGGTGCAAGCCATAGCCGGGCACATTCATATCCGTAATGCTCTTGGCCGCGTCAAGACGGGTCAAGATCAGGCGGATTTTCGGCGCATGCGCTGGTTGAAGCTTGGATGCATTCCCTTTGTCGTAAAACAGCTTCAAACCCTTATGCTGGAAGCTTACAATCATAATACAAATGTAACGCGAAACGTGTCACGTGTCAACATTATTTTTACCTCGACAAAACCCGCTAATTATCAATTTGTTGGAAAAGAAATCCCAGATGAATCTAAATCTCCTTGTCATTAGATCAGTTATGCCAAAACAACTGGCGGAATTCTATGAACAATTAGGGACGGCCTTTGAATATCACCGGAACGGGAATGGGCCATTTCATTTCTCGGCACATGTAGGCCCTACCATTCTCGAAATTTACCCTCTTGCCAAAAGCCAAGAGCAGGCAGATAAGCTTTTACGCCTGATTTGAGATTGATCTGTTTGACGCAAGAATTGACAAATTACAGGAACAAGGAATTAATTTCACCAATTACCCATGTCTACAGAATGAGGTGTCCTCGCTGTGATCGAGGATCCTGAGGGCAGGAAGTTAGAATTTTATAATAAGACATGATTTGAAATATTGGAGACAATCGCTTCTATGTCCGCATTGTAAAAACCTGCAGCATTCATACAGTTGCACTCCACAATGTAAAATTCTCCCCCAGTTTCACAGACATCCATAACAAAGATATCATGTGGGGTGAATTGTTGGCAGCGTGCTTCTGCAAAAGTGACCACTTCGTCAGGACAGCCTCTGAGTTTTTCAAGTTTAAAATTGTTTCGATATTGGGATGCGGTAATTACTCTTTTATTGACGCACCAAAGCCGCCATTCCCTCCCTATATTGAACGGTTCACCGACGATTATTTTACTTTTATCAGAAATGCCTGAATTCCCGATCATTTTTAGTCTTTCAAACCAGTCCCGATATTCGCCATACTTCATCACTTCTCCAGCAAAGGATTTTCCATCGTCGTCGGGTCGAATAAAAATCAATTTATTCGTATCATAATCTGCCTGCATCAATCCTTCAAAGCTGGTTACTTCGGCATTATAGTTCAGCATGTGCTCGCCCCATTCCTTTATATACCGTTCGATGGAAAAAGTAGCTGGATCGAAAAAAACGCCTTCTTTTAGCTCGCTGTTGGAAAAGGCTAATTGAGTGAAGGTCGTCGAGCCGTAAAACACGCTTTTTTTTGTCCGATCGAAATAAGGTAGTTCATGCGAGAAAGGGATGATATCAATTCCAAGGAATGGAATCCGTAGTTTTTGACAGGCATCTGTAAGAGAAGTAAAGTCATTGTGATTTGTCAGATTCTTTTGAACAACCCATTGCCAATTCGCCAATTCCATCATAAAAAATTGATTTATAAATAAATATACTTATTTTCCATATTATTCTCTATCCAATCAAGACAATTTATCCTTGTAAATCGAGTATTTTGTGCTATAATTGCAAGGATGATTAAACGGCAAGCTCAGGCGGAAATTACAGAATTGCTGGATGAATTCCCGGCAGTTGGGGTACTTGGCCCCAGACAAATCGGAAAGACAACCCTGGCCGAAACTGTCGCCGCATCCATTAAACCCCAGCCAATATATCTGGATCTGGAAACGCCATCCGAAGCGGTAAAGCTTAAAGAACCCGAAGACTATTTCGAACTACACAAAGGGAAACTGATCATCTTAGACGAAATTCAGCGTGTGCCCGAGCTATTTCAAATTCTTCGAGGTGTTATCGATCGGAGGCGGAGAGAAGGTAAGAGGACCGGTCAGTTCCTTATCCTTGGCTCCGCGTCACTGGATCTCCTAAAGCAGTCATCAGAATCCTTGGCCGGAAGAATAGCATACAAAGAATTATCAGGGCTTACTGTGGCGGAAGTAGATAAAGGGAAAACCGCCGAACTCGACCGTTTGTGGTTACGCGGGGGCTTCCCGGATAGTTATTTGGCTAAAAATAATGAAGCCAGTCTTCGCTGGCGTTTGAATTTTATCAACACTTATCTGGAAAGAGATGTTCCGCAATTCGGTCCGCGTATACCGGCTGTTACGTTGCGAAACCTATGGACCATGCTTGCTCATAGCCAGGGTGGGCAACTCAATATTGCCCAATTGGGTAACAATCTGGACGTAGCCGCCACTACGGCAAAACGTTATATCGAATTGCTGGAAGACTTGTTACTAATCCGCACGCTTCGACCCTGGTCCGGGAATGTGGCCAAACGGCTTGTAAAAGCTCCCAAGATTTACATCCGTGATAGCGGCATCGTCCATGCCCTTCTAAATTTGACCACTCTCGATGACCTTTTAGGCCATCCGGTAGTGGGAGCAAGCTGGGAAGGCTTCGTTCTTGAAAACCTGCTGTCTTGTCTCCCCACGGGTGTTACCCCATGGTTTTATCGCACTTCGGCTGGCGCCGAGGTCGATCTGGTGATCGAGAAGAATAGTAAGGAAAGGTTTGCCATTGAAATCAAGCGCTCGCAGGCACCGTCAGTTTCAAAGGGGTTTCATTTGGGTTGTGCGGATATCAAGGCAACAAAGCGGTTTATTGTATATCCAGGTAAGGAGCGATTTCCTGTGACAAAAGAAATTACTGCCATCCCTGTATTAGATATGATGAATGAATTGAAGGCGAGGAAATAGGGACCAGAACGGGGACCAAAAAAGGGACTAGAAATTGCCCCTTTCAAATAAAAAGTTCTTATAAAAATTTGATTATCATGAAGGAATATTTTGAAGGATCGCGGGGTAGATTTCGATTCCCCTACGCGGTACAACTATAGGAATTTGTTAAAAAGTCATCGGGCTGCTCTACTAAAAGTGGCCCTTTTTCTTTCATTCTGAGATAGTTATCGACGAGGGCTGAATTCAGAGAGTGTGTTCGAACTCGTGTGCCGTCAAACATGAATCCAACTTCGAACATCTTCCTTAATAATAGTTGTTGCCCTTCCAATGAACATGAAATGTATAAGTTCCTCAAATTGGTCAACAGCGGAATCGCTTCGTCTAATCGCGCTATGACACTCTTATCTGCTTTTTCCAATTGTGATAATTGGGACTCTATTACCGCTTTTTCCCTAAAGACATTTGTAAGGCGAAGATAGATTTGAATGTAAGGGATGGCGGGAGCAATCGTAGGAGTCGCTCTTCCGGCGCCGGGAGGGAGTGGGGAAGGCTATCCATTCGGGAATGAAACGGAGATATTGTACCTTCGGCAGCTTGGCGATCTTTTCAGGCCAGCTTGATTGCCCCCATAACAAGTAACAATGGAATTACGGATAAAAAACTCCCAGAGTCGAAATGCACTCATTTTAGTTCACGGCTTAAATGGTTCTTTCGATTCATGGGAGGGGACCGATGAGCACTTTGTAGAGAACCTTAGAATGTCCGCCTCCATCCAGAATTTTGACGTTTATCTGTTCAGATACCAAACAAAGATCCTTGAGTTAACCAGATTCAAAAGAATAATGCGTACAATAAGAGGCCTTTCACGGAATAAACCGCATGAGGATCTGAACGGGTTCAATATTGGCATCAATAATATCTCTCGGAATTTGGAATCTGAGATCAGGGATGTACAGGAGAATTATGATACTATTTCCTTTATTGCCCACAGCATGGGTGGACTTGTCGTAAAAAGTGCTATTCTTTGGATGCCGGAAGAAATTCGCAGGAAGGTTCGCCTCATCATTTCATTGTCTGTGCCACATATGGGTGCCAACCTGGCAAACTTAGGGACAGCTCTATTGGGACCAAGCCCTCAGTTGATCGATCTCAAGCAGATGGGAGAATTCACTACGGACCTGAACAGCCGCTTTGCCAATATAAGACCATCTCTCAGGATCTTTTATCAGCACGGGAACTATGATACCGTCGTACGTGCAGGAGCAGCAATTCCCGGGATGATCAATACCGAGGATACGATTACGACCCCTGATGATCATTTTTCAGTCCTGCGTATCAAGAGTCCTACTCAGAACCATTTGTTTAGAACGATCCTCCGGGAATTGGGCAAAGCGATACAACCTCAGCAAGACCAGCTTAACGGCGAGAAAAGTAAGCCCCAATTGGGTGAGTTTCAGCAGTATGCCGCGCTGGTTGAAGAATTCGACCGCATTCAAACAAATGATATTCAAGAACAGGTACGGCAAAAAAATTCAATAGGCGGCCGCATGGGTGAATTTATTGTCCAACGAGGTATACCCAAAGCTGATATCGCCACAAAATACTCAGAAACCAACTTGGTTGGGCTGCTCTTCGCAATTGTCATAGCTCCTCAAGTTGAGGACCGACAACTTCTGTTAGACATTAGCAATCGAATCAGGCTTAGCTATTCAAAATGGAAATTCATTGAAGCGTTGGCTGCGTTGGAGGGAAGAAATCTGGTTCCAGCGCAAGATAGGAGTACGTTTGCAACGATACTCAAGGCCTTCCTGCCCGATCCTTCGACAAACCTTCCACGGCGGGTAGGCCAAGCCATGAGCTCTTTAGCGGAGATGGGCAGCATCGGTTCCTATACAGTACTCAATAAGAAATTATTAATTAACCACAATCTTCGGGTAAGCGATGGAAATCCACGTTGGGGTTATCTGGATGACCCTTACTATGAAAAAGTCTTTCATATTGAGGGAAGTACAAAGGACGCTGTTGACTGCACCATTGACCCTAATGGCCAAATTATCAGTGAAGTAGAATACACGTTTGTTAACTTCAAGGATCTTATCATCTATGCTGAAATTTTGATCAGGGAGGGGTCTTCGCCAAGTATCAACTTTTGGCTGGCGTTAAAGACCAACATCGTCGAAGCTAAACAAATTTCAGCTAAAGAATGGGAAGTTCCCGTTCGGGCGACTACAGACCTTGGCGATTGGCGCCGGGCCGTTGTTGGCTTATCGGAAGCTTTTGAAAAGACGGAAATGGCAACCCAATTTTCTTATGTGAACCTTCGAAGCGTCCGCTTTCGGGCCAGTGGGAAAATAGGGGCTGTCCTTGTGCGGTAATCGAATAGGGATCCCCTGTCCGACCGAAGGGCAACCTCTACATCCTATTAACAGGTCGCAGTGTCTCTACCTTCAAAAGAGATTTCGACAGGATTTTTGGAATAACTCCGTACGAATGGCTGAAAAACAGACGCCTCGAGGAAGCGTATTTCCTCATCGATCGCGAAAAGCGATCACCGGGTGACGCCTCCTTTCTTGCCGGTTTTATAAACTACA
>Ga0105239_10002054_pt1 | contig 26101 bp, 18 predicted proteins | sample KBSC44metaG_FD_92761 | JGI IMG/M metagenome (GOLD analysis project Ga0105239, IMG submission 92761) | Corn rhizosphere microbial communities from Kellogg Biological Station, Michigan, USA - KBS C4-4 metaG | ecosystem: Host-associated > Plants > Roots > Rhizosphere > Soil | place: Michigan, USA...
ATCAAAGCAGGCGACATTCGGAGCGATCCTCAGGACTCTTCGCAAAAGTCCGTTCTCCAGGATCACATCCTTTCCTTTTTGATAAATGACTGCTTTGCGTTGAATAGGATCCACCAGCCAGTCTGTATCGGGTTGTACGCCGGAAACAAAGGACTGGCTCTGCGCCAGTGGTGCGAATATCAGATGAAAAAGCGCGACTAAGATAAAAGCTTTCATAAAAAATCGTTGGTGGAAAGCAACCCTTTTTTATAGAAACTACAAAGCTTTAATCCTGATATTTTTATAATAGGCTTTATTGCCATGATCCTGCAAAGCGATGAAGCCGCTCTTGGCAACCCCATAGTCCGGATACCCTTTCCATTTTCCGGTGGCCTTTTTATTATCCCAATCCTTGTCCCATGCGGTGAATTCAACGATCTTCTTTCCGTTGAGCCAATGCTCTACATGCCCATGGTTGAAGATGATCTTACTTGAATTCCACCCGCCTACAGGGGCTAATTTTTTATTAGCGTTTGCGGGATGCATCGCATAATCGGCGCCGGCCTTTTGCCATTCTTCCAATTTTTCCGGGAAATTGACGTCGTCGATTATCTGGTACTCAGGACCTGTTTGATAGGGACTGTGATACTTTTTATCTTCTATTACATGATACATCACCCCGCTGTTGCTGCCTTTATCCACTTTCCATTCCCATTCTAAAATAAAATTCTCATACTGCCCGTTTGTAACCAGGTCTCCGCCGGCTGCATCCGGCGCCGCGCCCAGGCAAACCAGTGCGCCGTCGATGATCGTCCAGTTTTTTACGGGAGCCGCGCCTTTATTGTACCCGTGCCAGCCTTTCAGCGTTTTGCCATCAAAAAGACTGATCCATTTTCCTTTGTCCTGTGCCGGCGAATTGATAAATAAAAGACAAAATGCAATCGTTACAGGTGCTAAAATTATTTTTTTCATTGCTGGTTTATTTTTCTAAGAAGTTTGTTTATCCGATCATACTTTTTTCATGGCTTCAGGATTCCAGGACATCGATCTTTTTTCCCGGTAACTATCATTACAAAGCAGGGCGGGTGCCGCGGCGCGGTAGCCGAATATGGCGTCTTCCACTACTTTCCCATTGTTGCGGATCGCTGAAAAGAAATTGAACATATGGTCGTATGGCCCGCCTTTATAGCCTTCCTCAGCTTTGTAGGTGATGGAACTGGGAGGCAGGATCTGCTTCCTCATTTCATTTTGCTTACCCTTTGTCTTCAGGAAAGGATCTTCCTCATGTACGGTGTTCCGTTTTAGCACCACGTCGTCCCAGGTGATATCCATCGCTCCTTCGCTTCCTACCAATTTTAGATAAGTGGTGCCGCTTGTACCGTCTACGAAGTTGCAACGTAGCGACAGGTTGAAAGCCGGGTGCACCATGGTTTTGGGATAATCAAAAGAGCCGAGCAGCACGTCCGGTACTTCACGTCCGTCGTTCCAGAAACGCAATCCCCCTGTTGAGTAAATACGGTCGGGGCCAAGGGAGTTTGTAATAAAATGCAGGCTTGAAAAGAGATGCACAAACAGATCCCCGGCCATACCCGTGCCATAGTCGGTGTAGTTCCGCCAACGGAAAAAACGTTTACTGTCGAACGGCCTTTTCTCCGTGTTGCTGATATAGGTTTCCCAGTCGACGGTTTGCTCTGATGCATCATCGGGGATAGGATATTGCCAGACGGAAACAGGATCGCGGCGTGCCCAGAAACCTTCGGCGTAATTGAGCTCGCCGATGGCGCCCTCTTTGAGCAATTGTTTTGCCTTTTCATTGCCCAGTGAGGACACGCCCTGGCTGCCTACCTGGAATATCTTTCCCGAGATTTTTTGCGCTGCGATCACGGCCGGGCCCTCATCCACTGAATGGACCATCGGCTTTTCGCAATAGACATGCTTGCCCGCATTCAGTGCATCGATGGAAATTTGTTTATGCCAATGATCCGGCGTAGCTACGATCACCGCGTCGATGTCCTTGCGGTTAAGGATATCTTTATAATGTTTCGTTGTAAAAATATCACTGCCCCAATTCTTCCTGGCGGCATCCAGTCTGCCTGTATAAAGATCACATACGGCAACCAGTTTTATGCCCGGCACCTGGAGGGCGGTATTGGTATCGTTTGTACCCATACCGCCTGCTCCGATCAAAGCGATCTGAAGATTATCGTTGGCGGAAAACCGTTGTTGTTTTTCCAGGCGGATAATGTAGGTGTCGCTATTGCTGCGGACAAAAGCTTCCGCATATTTACCGGCAGCCAACGCCCCTGAAGACAGCCCAAGTTTCTTTAAGAATTTTCTGCGGGAGGAATAGTCATTGGTCATGGAGATTTTTTTGCAACCGTGCAGGTTTGTTATTTTTATGGCAATGAAACAAACGTAGTAAATATTTTAGTTTTAAAAACTAATTTGATAAAAAAATATCCTAATTATTTAACTTCATTAAAAAGTTTACATTACTTGGTTTTAATTTCATTATATCCGAGAAAGCGTCTATCCCCAATATTTGCAGGGAAATAGGATTAAGCACTCCTCCTGTATTAAAATTATTATCTGAATTAACAACGGCCGGCTGGATTGAAAAAAAGGAGCAGGCGTTTCTTTTGGAGGCAGGAGACCCGATCTGGTAGGGTTGGTGGCAGGATCATTTTTTGTTCTTTGTATAGATATCGAGCTATTTATGGCTCATATTGCCGTTTTTGACAACACGCTTACACTACTGGGAAAGAAAAATGCCCTGGTGCTTTTAATGGATTGGGGAGTTGGCCTTGGTATCATAATGGATGGAAAGGTTCGAAAATGGGGCGCTCTGCTATTGCGGTAAGCACGGATGCTTTGAAACCGTTGTCCAATATAGGGTCCAGTATGGGAAAAGGAATTTCTACGCTTATTCAAATTTTCAACCCTGAATTGATCATTTTAGAAGGCAGGATCGCCGCCGCCAGACAATATATAACCATACCCATGCTACAGGCAATAAACACTTATTGCATGATTCAAATAAGAGAAAAGGGAAGCGGGATTGAGAAAATGACATGAAGGGCTCAGAATCATGCAAACGTTTGCGTGAGATATCAGCAATCAGTTTAGCTATTTTTGAGATATAACTGCTTGTGAAGAGAGCCTATCATTCATATAATGATGAGCAATTACTGCCGCTGATCGCCAACGATGACGAGCAAGCCTTCCATACATTATACGACCGTCACTGGAAGAAGCTGCTGGTGCATGCGCTGTTAAAGCTCGGGTCGCCCGAAGAGGCGGAAGAAATGGTACAAACGGTCTTTATCAACCTCTGGCGCCGGCGGCAGACCCTTCAAATACGCTTTACCCTTGCTACCTATCTCGCCTCCATGGTGAAGTATGAGATCATCGCACATCTGGCCAGGCAAAAGAAGGAACAGGCGTTGAAACAAAGATTGATAGCAGGCCGTCCCGTCGAAGATCATAGTACCCTGGAATGGCTGGATTATGAGCATCTCCGGGAAGACATCGAAAGAACGATAGCGGTCCTGCCCGAAAAATGCCGCCTTGTGTTCCGCCTCAGCCGGGAGGAAGGGCTTTCCGGCAAGCAGATCGCCTCCTCCCTGGATATCTCTCCCAAAACAGTGGAAGCCCATATCAACAAGGCCCTGAAAATATTGAATGCCTCGCTGCGACAAATCTCCGGCTTTTTCTTCTGAGCGACTTTCCTCAGCTGACCTGTCCAAAATTTTTTTCACTCCCACTAAGGGATACGCCTCTTTCCCCCCCGCTATATAATAACAGATACTTTTTCCATGAACAATGGTATTTCAAAAGAGCAACTGAAAGCGCTTGCAGAAAAATGGATGCAGGGAACCTTATCGGAGGAGGAGCTGGCCATTTTTGAAAGCTGGTACAATCAGCATAGATCTTCGGATGTCCAATGGCCGGGCGACGAGACGGAGGAGGAGTTACGGGACAGGATGTATAACAGGGTCAGCAAGGAATTGAAGGCAGGTGATGACAAGGGCCGGGTGGCCCCGATACGTTGGTGGCGGATGGCTGCTGCCGCGGTGTTTATATTGCTATCAGGGGGCTTTATCTGGTATGCTGTTACTACCAGGGCTCCGAAGGCTAATCTCGCAACGGTAAAGCCTGTAGTGAATGCCACCGGGGAGAGCTCCACCGGGTTTATCCGCCATATCATCCTTCCCGATGGGACCCATGTGGTCTTGCAGGCGGACAGCCGGCTGGATTACCCCGAAAAGTTTCTGGGCAAGGCACGCGAGGTCAGGCTGTCGGGCGAGGCCTATTTCGATGTAACGGAGGATAAGCAACACCCCTTCATTATCTACACAGGCAGGATCAGGACGACGGTGCTGGGTACGGCATTCAATATCCGCGCCCTGCCTGACGATAAGAAGGTCACGGTGTCGGTGACCCAGGGAAAAGTGAAAGTGGAAGAGGACCGGAAGCTATTGGCTGTACTGACTCCCAACCAGCAGGTGACCTGCCATCCCGTGACTGCAGTGGTATCGAAAGACTCGGTAAATGCCCTCTCCCTGGTGACGGATTGGACAAAACACGAAATGCTCTTCGAGGGGCAGTCGTTTGAAGAAGTGGCGGCCCTGCTGAGCAGACGGTACGGCGTGGAGATACGCTTTAAGAAGGAAGGGTTGAAGAAGTGTACGATCAAGGCATTCTTCAACGGTACCGAATCTCTTGAAAAAGTGCTCGACGTTCTATGTATAATCAGCAATGCCAGCCATAGCATGCCCGACGAACATACGGTGCTGCTGGACGGTGAAGGCTGCGGATAACAAAGGAGGATAATAAAAAAACCCCTCTCGCCCTGGAAAAGCATTGGAGGGGTAGGCTTAAAACAATCTTGTAATCATTTTAAACTACTGCAATTTATGGAAAATTCCGCTGTGCCGGGAAACCAAAACCTGCGTTTTTTTATGAAAGTGAGTCTGGTAGCTGTGACGACCCTGCTTCTTTTTACGCAATTACTGACAGCCGGCGAAGGCTATGCTCAGAAAATGGAAGATAAGCTTATCACGCTGGAACTCCGCAATGTGCCGCTGCGCAGTGCGCTGGATAGGGTGGAGAACATTTCCGGCTTTCGTATGGCGTATGTGCTGGAGCAGGTAGACCGCTACAAGAACATCAGCCTGCCAAAAGACACCCGTTCGGTGGCAAGCACCCTGCAACTGATATTGTCGGGCACCCGGCTTGACTTCAGGCAGAACGATAATACCATCCTGATCTTTCCTAAAAACAAAGAACCGCTGCTCATCACGGAAGTGGAAGGGTTGGAAGCACCTCAGTCCCTGATCCGGGGCAAGGTGACGGATGAGGCCGGAAACCCGCTATCGGGTGTTTCGGTATACGTAAAAGGCAGCTCCTCCACCGGCACGGTCACCGATGAAAAAGGGATGTACAAGCTCGAAGTGCCGGACCACACGGCCACGCTCATATTTTCTTCGATCAACACCGATCCTAAGGAAGTGGTGATAGCCGGCAAGACGGAGATAAATGTAGCGCTTAAAATAAGATCCGATCAGCAGGAAGAGGTGGTAGTAGTAGGGTATGGCAGCCTGAAAAGGAAGGATGTTACCGGGTCCATCAGCTCCGTCAGCAGCGAGCATATGAACCTGGGAGGGACTACGACTAATATCGCCCAGGCGATCCAGGGTCGTGCAGCGGGTGTAAACGTACAGCAATCCGATTTTTCACCGGGCGGCAGCATCTCTATCACCATCCGCGGCGGTAATTCCATCAATACTACCAATGAACCCTTGTTCGTGGTGGACGGCTTTATCAGCGACAACGGGAAATATATCAACCCGAATGATATCGAGAATATCGAGATCCTGAAGGATGCCTCTGCCACGGCTATTTATGGCGCCAGGGGCGGCAACGGCGTAGTGCTGATCACCACCAAGAAAGGCCGGCCGGGAAAGATGCAGATCGATGCAGATGTCTCCAATGGCTACCAGTATCTGACCTATAAACCTTCTCTGGTGGATGGAAAACAATATGCAGATGTACAAAATGCTACAGCCGCCGAAGACGGTAAACCACCTGTCTTCCCGTCCAGCTTCCCGGTGGCCAATACCAACTGGTGGAAACTGGCCACGCAACAGTCTTCGGTTCTCAACCGGTCCATCAGCTTCAGCAGCAACGACAAGAATTCTAAATTCTACCTGTCGGGTAACTATATGAAACAAACAGGGGTATTGAAGAATACGGATCTGGAGAGGATCTCCGTGCGCATGGGGGGAGAGAAGAAGTTCAGCGACCGGGTAAAGGTCGGTTCGAATTTTTACGGCGCTTCCACCAGCAGCCACCTGCAGCGGTATGTAGCCGATATTACGGCACCGCTGTACAGTGTATTCACCTCACCTCCCAGCATACCCGTATATAATGCGAATGGCAGCTACTACCAATATCTTGGCAAGGACAACCCCCTGGCGCTGTTGCTGGAACCCACGAACGCGTCTCAGAACAAGCTCATCAACGGCAACATGTTCGCAGACTATGACATTATCAGGAACCTGACTTATCACTTCAGCGGCGGCGCCGAATACGCCCAGACTACTGCCGGACAATATACCCCTCGCACGTTGGTGAACGGCCAGGCCAATAGCGGGGTCGGCGCCGAGCAGATGAACACGTCGTTCAGATGGCTGGTGGAGCAGTATCTTACTTACAAGTACAAGCACGATGCCCATGACCTTACGGTGATGGTGGGCACCTCCAGTCAAAAGGACGTATACGAAGGACTGGGCGCCGGCAGCCGGGGTTTCTCCACGGACCTGTACCTCTTTTATAACCTCAATGCCGGGTCTATTCCACAAGTGGCCGGTTCGAACAATACCCCCGGCAGCAGCAAGTCCGAAGCAAAGCTTACCTCTTATTTCGGAAGGGTGAATTACTCTTTCAACGACCGGATACTGGCGACGTTTACCCTGCGGAGGGACGGCTCTTCGCGGTTTGCGCTTAACCACCGGTGGGGTACCTTCCCCTCCGGTGCGCTGGCCTGGAAGCTGAACGACGTGCCTTTTATTGCCGGTCTGAGGATATTCTCCAACCTTAAAGTCCGGGCCAGCTACGGTCTGGCGGGTAATGACCGTATCGGGGATTATTCGTACATGAGCCGATTTAGCAACTATGGCACTTCTCTTAATACCAGCGGTACTTTATCCGGTGGTATCGAGCCCGTGTCATTGATCAACAACAACCTCAAGTGGGAAAGCAACGCACAGGCGAATATCGGCATCGATATGGGATTCCTGGCCGGCCGCCTGGATGTTACGCTCGACTTATACAGAAAAAAGACCAGCGATCTCCTGCTGGCCGTACCCATCGGTCAATGGTGGGGGTTCAGCACGCAGATACTTAATGCAGGCTCCATCGAGAACAAAGGGATCGAGCTGGCTGTGAGCTCCCGTAACGTAAGAGGCAGGGACTTCACCTGGAGTACGGCTTTTAATATAGCGTACAACCGGCAGAAATGTCTTTCGCTCGCCAACAATGTCAACATCATCAGCACGAATACGGCCAACCCCAGCGGCGTCGTATCGGCGCGCGAGTTCACCAGGTTGGAGCCGGGCAAGGAACTGGGCGTGATCTATGGGTTCAAATACCTGGGCGTCATCAAATCGGGTGAGACCTATGCGCCTCAGCCCAATTCAAAACCCGGCGACCCCAAATATGCGGACCTGGATAAGAGCGGTACCCTGACACAGGATGACAGAACTTATTTGGGCAATACCAATCCCCGTCTGATAGCAGGCCTGGGCAATGACTTCCAGTACAGGAATTTTAGTTTGAACGTCTTCTTCCAGGGAGCATTCGGCTATCACCTGTATAATATGAACAGGCTGGTATTGGAGTCGACCACCAGCACGGATATATTGCATCGTTGGGTTGCAGGCAAGAACGAGAATACCGACATCCCGCGTGAAGGATACTTCCTGAGCTCCTATGGTAGTTATGTGAACTCCCGTTTTGTAGAGGACGCGTCCTATGTACGGCTGAAGATGATCTCACTGAGCTATGATCTGCCTGCCGGGTTGTTGAGCAAAACAAAGATCATCGATGGGCTTAGAATATATGCTTCCGCTCAAAATCTCCTGACGGTCACCGGCTATTCCGGCACCGATCCCGAAGTGAACTCACATCTCAACACCTCGGCAGGCGGCGTCAGCACCCTGAACAGCAATGCCGGCAACCTGGCCGGTGGTATCGATTTCAACGCATTCCCGGCCTTCCGGACCTTCGTAGCAGGCATTAAACTAACCATCCATTAAAACAGGCAATCATGAACAAATATATTATAGCGATCCTTTTGGTCCCGGTGCTTGCCATGCAATACGGTTGTAATAAGAACCTGGAACCGAAAGTATACAGTTCCCTTACCAATACCAATGCATTCCAGACAAAGTCGGACGCGATCGCCGCGGTAAATGCCGTGTATGCGCGGTTGAAAGGACCGGTAGTGGGCGATAATTTTACTTACTGGACCGTGCGTCACTTCGCGCTGACGGATCTTACTACGGATGTGGGGCACTGTAATTATGGAGGCGATCCCGGTCAGCTTTCGCTGGGGCTATGGAACTCAACCAACGGATTGCTGGGGCAGGATTGGCAGTATATATACAAACTCATCGCCAATGCCAATAATGCTATTTACAACATTGCCGGGATGAAGACCATTTCGGATGCGGAGCAGAAGCAGTTTATTTCGGAGTTGAAGTTCCTGCGCAGCATCGCTTATCTCGACCTTACGGATGCTTTTGGCCCTGTCATACTGGTGACGGAGAAAGATGTGCCCAATGCCAGTTTCACCAGCCAGCCAAAGCCTACTCCCGTTGCGGATATCGAAGCCTTGCTGATCGCCGATCTCAATGAAGCCGCCGGTGTGCTGCCATTGAACTATCAGAACAATGCTATTTACCCGGGTAACGACGTGGGACGCGCTACCAGGGGGGCAGCCCTTACATTGCTGGCCAAACTGTACCTGCGCAGACATGACTGGCAGCAGGTGGTAGCTCTCACCCAGCAGGTGATGGACCTGAAAATATATGATCTCTATCCGGATTATCCCGGTCTTTTTGCAGAATCGAATAAATGGTGTGTCGAGAATATCTTTTCCGTGCTGGCCGACGCCAATACCAATGGTACCGAATTGTTGAACCACTTCGGCCCCTTGAACAATCCTACACCGGCCCTCCTGAATCGCTGGCAGTACTACGCGGTGTCGTGGGATTTCTATAATACTTTCGATATGGCCGACGACCGCAGGAAATGTTTTTATCCCTATTACAAAGGAGTGGATGATCTTGTATATTCGCAAGCTCCTTCCCCCGGCGCGACACCTCCGGCAGGGGTAAGCTATATGGCCGACGTAGCCACGAAGAAATATGCCGATTCCCTCGGCTCTACCACGTATTATGACGGGCACAGCGTGGATATCCTGCGTTATGCGGATGTGCTGCTGAGCAGGGCGGAAGCGATCAATGAGATCAGCGGCCCGTCAGCCGAATGTATCGGGCTGATCAACCAGGTGAAAGGCCGCAGCCATGCCAAACCGCTGAACCTGGCCGACTATGATCAAACGTCCTTGCGGGATGCTATTTTAAAAGAGCGCGGATGGGAATTCTTTTATGAAGGTAAGAGAAGGGCCGACCTCATCCGGATGGGTAAGTACGATGTGATCGTCAACGCCTATCTCAACCGCATCGGTCAGCCTTCGAATATCGTGATGCCAAAGAACCGGTATTTCCCTTATCCTCAAAGCCAGGTGAACCTGAACCCCAACCTGGATAATTCAGACAGATGAGACTATTTGCGATCATTCTTGGATTTGCCTTTATAGGTTGCTCGGGCGGAGGAGGGAATATCATCCGCGAGATCGGCATCGGTCTGCACAACAATAACGAGCTGAAGATACAGTTGGATGTCACTACCACTGCGGACGCCAGGGTATATGCGGAATACTGGCCCGACAGCAGCCCGGGCAGGACGATGACCTCACCTGTTTCCGCACCGGGCCTGCACCATTCCCTCGTGCTGGGGAATATTATCCCCCAGACCGGTTATTCTTTCCGACTGGTAACGGAAAACGGTGGTACGCAGAACGTGAGCAAGACCTATACATTCCAGTCGAGGAGCCTTCCCATGTGGCTGCAAGATCAGTTTACCTACAACTGTACACGGCCTGAGTTATTACCGGCTGATTTTAAAGAAGGATTTTTATTGATCAATAAACGCGAGGCTCCGGGACTTATGTATATCCTCGATACCAGGGGACAGCTGCGATGGTACCATATGGTTGACGGTACGGGCGTAAAAGTGGCGCATTTTACAAAAGACACGACCATTATAGCGATACTCGGCAAAAGCGATGAGCCTACCAGCTATGGCAGCGAGATACTGGAGATAAATCTGCTGGGGGATACGCTGCTGCATTTAAAAAAGGGGGAGGGAGATCTCAGGTATACCATCCACCACGAGGTGATCAAGAACAAGGCCGGGAATGTGGTAACGATCTATGAGGATCCCCGAATCATGGACCTGAGCCGTATCGGGGGCAATAAAGAAGATACGGTACATGGCGATGGTATACTGGTGCTGGACAAGCAGGGGAAAAAGATATGGCAATGGTCCGTCTTCGATGTGAGCGACCCTTTTTCCGATGGTGATCTGCTGAAACATAAACGGGACTGGATGCACGCCAACAGCCTCAGCTACGACACCGACAGCAATTACCTGGTATCTTTTTATAATCTTGGGCAGGTGTGGAAAGTAGATGCGCACAGTGGCAGGGTACTATGGAAGCTGGGGAAAGGCGGGACGGTCGGATTACCGGCGGACGGCAACTTTTCCCAGTCGCATGCAGTACATATCAATCCTGCCGGCAGCCTGATGTTATTTGACAATGGAGTGGGGCGGCGGCAGTCGGGTGTATATGCTTTCCATATTCAGCCTGATGGCCGGACTGCCACTGTCGACTGGCATATTAACCTTCCCGCGGAGATATACAATGACCGGATGGGCAGCGCTTATATGATAAATGATTCGCTGGTGTTATGCTGTTGTTCCAAAAAGCATATCACGGTGCTTGCCGATAAAAAGGGGACATTGCTCTGGACGCTGGATACGGCTATTCCGCCTTACCGGGTGGAGTTTATTCCTGCGTCGATGGTGAAGCCGTTTATTTTGAATTAAACAGGAAGAAATGAAAAAGAGATGGGTAGGTGCACTGTCAATTTTTTTGATAATTGGCTGTCAAATGACCACACCGGTCAAGAACGGGTTTATCGTACCGGACACTTCGCGTATTCCGAACGATCTGTTTGGCAGGGAAGTACGGTATGGAAGACAATTACTGCTGAATACTGCTTATTACATAGGTCCGGATGGGGTCAACGGCCATTATCTTGGCAACAGGATGAATTGCACCAACTGCCACCAGGATGCCGGCGTAAAGCCCTATTCATTCAACCTGCTTGTTTCGCATGATAACTATCCCCAATACCGGGCCAGGGAAGGGAGGATCCTTACGCTGGCCGAGCGGGTGAACAACTGTATCATGCGGCCGCATAATGGCAAACCGCTTCCGTTAGACAGCCGGGAGATGGTGGCGATCCTGTCATATTTGAAATGGATCAGCGATTTTGCTCCAAAAGGCGGCGCTGTCGAGGGCGTGAAGAATTTGCCGATCCAACTCCCCGCTACTGCTGCCAGCCCGGAAAGAGGGAAGGATGTCTTTATGCAGGATTGTGCCAGGTGCCACGGTGATAACGGGCAGGGGCAACTGAATACGGAGGGAACTACCTTTGTTTACCCCCCCTTGTGGGGAACGCAGGCCTATCAGCCCGGTTCCAGCATGCACCGTATCATAAAAATGAGCCGGTGGCTCAAGGCCAATATGCCTTACGATAAAGTGACCACGGGTAAACCTTTCCTAACGGATCAGCAGGCGCTGGATGTCGCGGCCTTTATCAACGACGATGCCATTCATGACCGGCCCAATCCTAAAAGCTTTGATTATCTCGATCTGGTGACGAAGCCTATCGATTATGACCGTGGGCCCTTTGCAGATACTTTCACTGTTACTCAACATAAATACGGACCTTATGCGCCTATTGTCGAATACCGCAAAGCAAAGCGGCTGCCGGTGGATTATTAATATCATGTTGTTGTTGCTGGCCGTTCCGGCAGGCGCCCAGGAGATCAGGTACGGTGTTTGTCCTGGCTGCTGGAACCCCGATTCGCTGGGGAACCATCGGGCGGTATTGCGATTTGAAGGAGAAGGCTCCATCGCAAGGGCCGTGATCCCCTGGCGTCGCCGTGATCATGACCCGGCGGGGAAACATATCATCGTACAGGATTCCGCCACGGGCCGCAGGGTCGATAATGTAAAGGTGGTGTCGGCCACCCGTGAAATGGGTGATATCTGTTTCGAGCCGGTGTCGGGGAAGGGGATATACTATGTGTATTACATGCCTTATAAGAACGAAGGCCGCTCCAACTACCCGAAGGGCAAGTATCTGTCGCCAGATAGTACTGCTGCGCCGGCATGGCCTGGAGGCATCGATGCCAGTTTGCAATCCAATGTAACGGTGGCTGAGATACAAAGTATCGATCAGTTCAACAGCTTTTACCCGATGGAGGTGATCGCCACGCAGCAGGAGATGGCCTCGTTGACGGGCCGTTATGCAGGGCGGGCGTTCCTGGTATTCCCTGAGGACAGGGAGCATCCTATTCGTATGGATCAGGATCTTCCTTATAGATGGGTACGGGGTGGACCGGCGACTGTATTTGACGGGGTAGCGGGAAGAGGGGAGCATTTTGCCTGGCAGCTGGGAGTGTATGCGCTGGAAGCGCTTGAAGGAGTGAAAGTGTCGTTTAGTGATCTGAAAGGGGAGAGTGGTAAGATCATCCCGGCAAAATATATGTCCTGTTTGAATACTAACGGGGTTGGATATGATGGACGGCCGGTGGTACATAAGGTGCATATAAACAGAGGTTATGTGCAGCCCCTGTGGTGTCTTGCCGATGTGCCTGTGTCGATGGCGCCGGGAGTATATCGCGGGCGGATAACTGTGGGAGCTTCCGGGGTATCGCCGGTGGTTGTTGATATGACGCTGACCATTACAGATCGCGTGGTGAAAAATGGCGGTATCGATCAGCCGTGGAAAATGACGAGGCTTACCTGGCTGAATTCGACGATGGCGCAGGCGAACCAGGTGATCGCACCTTATACACCGTTGAAGATACGAGGAAATGTTATCGATCTTTTGGGCAGGACGATCCGGCTGGATAAGAGTGGACTGCCACAACAAGTGCAAACGTGGTTTACCCCTGAAATGACGGGTTATGGGTCTGTGCCCAAGGATATTTTGACAGGGCCGTTGCAGTTTGTTGTTAAGGATGGCGCCGGGAAGAAGGTTGTTTTTAAAAGTCCGGGGGTAAGGTTTGTTCGTGTCGAGTCTGGTACGGTGCAATGGAAGGGAATGAATGTATCAGATGGATTGCAGATGGAAGTGCAGGGATCGCTTGAGTTCGACGGATTCCTGGCTTATACGGTACGCATTACGGCATTGAAAGATATTTCCCTGAAGGAGCTTGCCCTGCAAATCCCTTTCCAGAAACAAGCTGCCACCTATATGATGGGTCTCGGACAAAAAGGGGGATACCGGCCGAAGGACTTCGAATGGAAATGGGATGTGGCTAATAAAAACCAGGATGGGGCCTGGATAGGGGATGTAAATGCGGGATTGCAATATGCTTTACGCGATGAAAAATATGTACGACCGCTGAATACCAATTTCTATCTTACCAGGCCCCTGCTCCTGCCGACGAGCTGGGGCAACGAGGGTAGGGGAGGTATCTCCATTCATGAGACCGGCGACGGTGTGATTGCCGACAACTACAGCGGATCACGCAGTATGAAAAAAGGAGAGGTACTGTATTACAATTTCAATTTGCTTATTACGCCCTTCCACCCGTTGAATACGGATTTTCAGTGGCGCACCCGATTCTACCACCGGTACAATGACCTCGACAGCATTAAGGCCACCGGCGCTACCGTGGTAAATATTCACCACGCTACGCCTGTCAATCCCTGGATCAATTATCCCTTTATCGAGCATGATAAAATGAAGGCGTATATCGATGCAGCCCACAAAAAGGGATTGAAGGTGAAAATTTACAATACTATTCGCGAGCTGAGTAACCGCGCCTGGGAAATATGGGCGCTCAGGAGCCTGGGTCATGAAGTATATTCTCCGGGTCCCGGTGGTGGCTTTAGCTGGCTGCAGGAACATATCGATACGGATTATATCGCAGCATGGTTCGTACCGGAGATAAAGGATGCGGCGATCATCAACAGCGGGATGAACCGGTGGCATAACTATTATGTGGAGGGTATGAACTGGCTTGTGAACAACGTGGGTATCGACGGCATCTACCTGGACGATGTGGCATTCGACAGGGTCACCATGAAACGTATCAAGCGGGTGCTGACGCAGAATGGCCATCCGGGCATCATCGATCTTCATTCGGCCAACCAGTACAACAAGCGCGATGGATTTGACAACAGCGCCAATTTATACATGGAGCACTTCCCTTATCTCAACCGTCTCTGGTTTGGAGAATATTTCGATTATGAACATAATCCCCCCGACTTCTTCCTGACGGAGGTAAGCGGTATTCCTTTCGGACTCATGGGGGAGATGCTCGAAGGTGGGGGCAATCCGTACAGGGGGACGATCTATGGCATGACAAACCGGATGCCGTGGAGCGATGGCGCCGACCCCCGGCCGATCTGGGCAGTCTGGGATGCTTTTGGAATGGAAGGATCGGAGATGATCGGTTACTGGAGCCCTAATTGTCCTGTGCATACAGGCAGCAGCATTGTGCCGGCTACCGTATACCGGAAGAAAGGGACGGCCCTTGTTGCCATTGCCAGCTGGGCTGGCGGGGATACCACGGTGCAATTGAACATTGATTGGAAGAAGCTGGGTATCGACTCCGCAAAGGCGACGATCACGGCTCCGGCTATTAAGAATTTTCAGGAGAGCCGTCAGTTCCTGCCCGGAGAGGCGCTGCCGGTGCAGAAGGGAAAAGGTTGGTTGTTGCTGATCTCTTCAAAATAAACTGCTGCGAATGGATACTGCCAAAACGAACGAGTTGCTGCGGCAAATCGTCGAAGAGAACGATATGTACGCCTTCTCCGCATTGTATGTGGCAATGCACAAAAGTTTATTTGATTTTGCGCTTGCTATTGTAAAGCTGAGAGAGCCGGCTGAGGAGATTACAGCAGATGTCTTTATCCGGCTATGGGAGCGCAGGCAGACCATACGAAATACCGGTGTCCGCAGCTGCCGTCTCTATCTCTTCATGTGCATCAAGAATGCATCGCTCAACTATCTCCGCGCAAATAAACATGACGAACGCCTTTACCTGGAGCAGGTTTCCATGGCAGAGTGGAAACTGGAAGCCAGCCCCGAGGACCTCATGATCACAGCTGAAATGGCCGGCCGTTTAAATAAAGCGGTAAATGACCTTCCGGTAAAATGCGGTATTATCTTCCGGCTGGTGAAAGAAGAAGAGCTGAGCTATAAAGAAGTGGCACAGCTGCTTGACATTTCCGTAAAGACGGTGGAGAACCAGATCGGCATCGCCCTCAAAAAGATACGGATGGCCATCTCCTTTGAAATTCCCACCGATGTAACATAGCAAAATTTATTTTCCGCGCTTTTGGGGGGCGACGGAGAAATCCGTGTCATTTATATTAGAGGGTCACACGCATCTCATCCACATAAATCATGGAACAGGAACGACTATGGACATTATTAGGGAAGAGACTGGCCGGAGCTGCTACGAAAGAGGAATTGCAGGAATTGGAGCTTCTGCTATTAGCCTATGGCGAAGATGCGGACACGGTTGAGATCATTCAACGGATGTGGGATACCCGGAAAAGCAGAGGAGGGTCCGGTAATAGCGATGCTGCCGGTGATAATGATGCCATCAGGAACCGGATCGATACCGCATTGGGGTTTTCCGAAAGCAAAGCGCCAAGCAACCGGGCCTGGCGATGGTTTATCGGAGCAGCGGCGGCAGGCATCCTGATCGCAGTCTGCTTCATAGCTTTCCGCAGAGCCGGCAGAAATGACAAAGAAGATAAAATGCTGGTGCTCTTCACCCGGAAAAGATCGCATTCCAACCTTCGGTTCCCTGACGGCACTTCGGTGGTGTTGAACGAGAACAGCAGGATCTCCTATAATGCGGATTTCGGAAAGGTAAAGCGGGAGATCATTTTGGAAGGGGAAGCTTATTTTGATGTAGCCAGGGATCCGGAGATCCCATTGATCATCCATGCCAAAAATGTCGATATCAAGGTACTTGGAACTTCCTTTAACGTAAAGGCTTACCCGTTTGACAAGGGGGTGGAGACCTCCCTGATCAAGGGCATGGTGGAAGTAAGTTCAAAACGCTTCCCGGGAAAGAAGGTTTTGCTGCGACCGAATGAAAAAGTCAATATTGAGACGAACAGTAGTTCTGAACCGGGTCTTGCGGATGAACCACCGGCCCCTGGCACAGCGGCTAACCCACCAGTGAAAGATACTTTAGCTTATCGTTGCCAGCCTCTAAATGCTGAACGATCCAGCAAGCTTATTCCTGAAATAGCCTGGATGTACAGGAAACTGGTGTTTAACCAGGAGCCATTCGATATCGTGGCGGAAAAGATGGAAAGATGGTATGGCGTCAGCTTCTATTTTGAAGATGACGATCTTAAAAAAGAGGTGTTCACCGGATCATTCAGCAAAGAGACATTGGAGGAAGCCTTGAAGGCGCTGCAGTTCAGCTATCCCTTTGGCTTCGTCATCAAGAAGAACGAAGTGTTTATCAAAAGAAATAAATAAGGGAGATGCGCAAACATCCCCCTTGTAAGATGTAAATAAGAAGACCTTAGAATTTGGAGCTCGAGGGTCTTCCCATTGTTAACCATCATGAGATAAAGGTATGCCATATTTCGTATTACCAAAACTATTTCGTGCGGCAGCCGGCGCGCGAAGACAAATCCTGCTTGTAATGAGATTCCTGAGCTTTTTCCTGACGGTGGTCTGCATGCAGACGTATGCTACAGGGCATGCCCAGGAAAAGGTTTCACTCGAATGCAAAGACGTTTCTTTCAAGCAAGTCCTTACGATCATTGAATCCAAAAGCAGTTACCGGTTCCTCTATCACGACAGCTCTTTTTCTTCCCTGCCAAACATCAGCATCGATGTGCGTAACAAACCCGCCCTTAGCATTGTCGACCAGTTGATCGCGGGGACGTACCTTCATTACCGGGTACTGGCGAACAACCTTGTCGTATTCGGGGAAGGCGCCTACCTGGTTGCAGACAGCACTATCCATGGTAAAGTCACCGATGACAAAGGTCAGCCCATCGCCGGCGTCACGGTCCATGAGGCCGGTACCAAGGGGGGTGCCGTTACCAACGAAAGAGGTGAATTCACGCTGAGGGTGAAAGATGCCGGCGGGACAATCGAGCTAAGCTCCGTAGGTTACATCAGCCAGCGTGTAAGACTGAACAACAGGCTGGTGTTTAGCATCCATCTGATGGCGGAAGATAAAAGCATGCAGGATGTCATTGTCGTGGGCGCGCAATCCCAGAGCATGCGGACGACCACCTCGGCCGTATCTGTCATCAGCGGCAAACAAATAGAAAATCTGCCGGCGCCTTCTTTCGACCAGCTGATACAAGGCCGTTTAAGCGGCATTAACGTCCAGGTAAACTCAGGTGAGCCGGGGACGGCCCCTTCGCTGGTGGTACGTGGCAATACCAGGGTTAGCCAGAACATCGGTGGCTCTTCATTAGATGCAGCCCGGGCGCTCAGCGGCCCTCTCTATGTCATCGACGGTATCCCCGTCAATCCCGAGGATATCACCAACAGCATCGACGCGACAGGGACCAATTACCTGGCGGGTCTGAATGTCAATGATATTGAAAGCATCTCGGTACAGAAAGATGCCACCGCCACAGCAGCCTGGGGTTCCCGGGGGGCCAACGGCGTCATTTATATCACCACCAAGAAAGGACGCAGCGGCAAGCCTGAGTTCAGGCTCAACTGGTACAGCGGTCTTTCCATCAAGCCTGACCTTTTGCCTACCGTCACGGGACAGGAAGAGCGCCGGCAGAAGCTGGACCTCCTGAAAGCCTATGCCAATGGGAATATGGGCCTGCTCCGGCAGATCCCGCAGATGCTTACCGACAGCCTCAACCCCGCTTTTAACAACGCGACGGACTGGCAGGGGCTGTTCTACCGGAATGCCTATGTGCACAATGCGGATCTCTCCATGGCCGCGGCTAACGAACTGGTAAACTACCGGCTCAGCCTGAACTATTACAACGAAGAAGGCATCATCCGCGCCTTTGGCTATCAGCGGTACTCCTTCCGGGGGAACTTCGATTTCAAGCTCAGTCCGAAACTGAATGCCCAGTTTATCGCCGGTATTTCCCGTAACGACCGGCAGCGGGGACGGAAGTTCACCAACAGGAGCCTTAACGGCACCCAGGTGACGACCAACGACAACAACACGCCTGTTAGCGGCGCCAATATACCGGCTTCCATGTACAGACTTACCTCTTTCGATTCGCTGAACTTCACCGGCCTGTATGACAAGCTGCGGAACCAGAACATCAACAACCAATATACTGCCTCGCTGACCTTGAACTACAAAGTATTCCAGGACCTTACCCTGATAAGCCAGGCTTCGATGGACGTTTCTACTTCCAACAAGGATTATTTCCAGCCCTCCAACATCGACGCGGTGGCTTACCAGGTTCAGCAGACCCTGCAACCCAGCTATGCGGAGTCCGACAGGGGAACCTTTACGAATTACTTCCTTTCCAACAGGCTCAACTATGCGAAGACCTTTCGTACGGGAGAAAGCTTTGAGCATCACGTTGTCCTGACCGCTTCCCAGCAATTCAACCGGAATATCGCCACCTTTGCTCAAGCCTCGGGCTATAATATCCCATCCAACGATATCCAGGTGGTATCCGGCGTGCCGCAATCATCGCTGGGAGCAAATTCTTCCTACCAGGCGGCATCGCTTCTTTCTTATGTAGGCCAGCTGCAGTATGATCTCAACAGGAAATACATCGCTTATGTGTCTGAGAGGACAGATGCCAGCTCCCGATTTGGCGCCCGGAGCAAATGGGGCAGCTTTGCAGCCGCAGGCATCGGCTGGGTATTGTCGGACGAAAAATTTATGGACAATACCAGGGGCTGGCTGAGCTATCTGAAGCTGCGGGCCAGCTATGGACAGTCCGGCAATCAATCCGACGACTATTATGCTCCCTATAACTCTTACACGTTGTCCGGCACTTACAACGGCAACCCGGCCATTCAGCCCAGCTATACCAACGGTCTCACCAAGGACAATCTTACCTGGACGTCCACTACCCAGAAAGACGTGGGGATCGACCTGAACCTGTTCAACAACAGGGTTTCCATCGTTGCCGACGTGTACGACAAACTGTCCAAATCGGATTATTTCAATTTCAACCTCCCGTTCTTTACAGGCTACCAGAGCATCAGCTTTAATGCCACGGACCTTTGGGTCAGCAACAGAGGACTGGACTTTACCCTGATAACCCATAATCTCCCTGCCCGCAATCCCCTTCAGTGGACAACGACGCTGAACCTCTCTTACAATAAGAACCTCCTTGCCAAACTGCCTAATGGTAACAGGACCTTCCTGCAGGATGACTACTATGGCGTCACCAGGATCTACAGCGTAGGCCAGCCGATCTACAGGATGTTCCAGATGCAATACCAGGGGGTCTATAATAATTATTCGGAGATACCCGTCAATCCCCTGACCGGGCAGTATATTACGTACTTCAAACACAATCACGTAGTAAGACCCGGCGATCCTATCTGGAAGGACCAGAACAGGGATTATGACGTCTGGAGCGATGAGGACAATGGCGATTCGCATGGAGACCGGGTGCCCACCGGCAACCCCAATCCCCTGTTCACCGGCGGATTTGTAAACGACTTCAGCTACAAGAATTTTTATCTGTCCGTCGTCTGTGTTTTCAGCTGGAAAAGGGATATCATCAATACTTTCCGGGAGGGGCAGTTCGATAATATCTTCGACTTCCCATCCGTCAGCGCGCTGTATGATTTCGCTTCCAAACGTTTGCCTTCCCTGGCAGGATTGAATTATTGGAGACCCGATCAACAGCTGAAGGGCCCTGGCCATCAAGCATCCTTCCCGGCCCTGAATCCTTTCGTCGGTCACTACTACGAATTCCTGCCTTTCTCCAGCATGTTCAACGAGGACGGCAGCTACTTCAAGATAAAGAACATTGTACTGGGCTACCGGGTGCCGGAAGCGATGGTCAGACGTGCAAAGCTGAATGGCCTTCGTTTTTACGGTGTCATCGACAACTTAACCACCTTTAAAAGATCCAGCGTGCCGGACCCCGAAGCTGTCGATAACCTGGGGGTATACACAGGAGGCCTGTTTCCCCTGCCTCGCAAATTTACCATCGGCCTGGAGATTCAATTTTAGGTCTTTCTCAAAAACTACAGTATGAAAATTCATCGACTGAAGATAAACACCTGTCTGCTTGCGGTATGCATCACCCTGGCCGGCGCATCGTGTAAGAAATATATCAATGAGCGGCCCATCTCCTCTACTTATGACAGCAAGTTCTGGACGTCCCAGCAGTCTGTCGAACAGGCGGCCGTCGCCCTTTATGGTCAGCTGCGGTCGTGCCTGAGACAGGATGCTTCGCATTTCGTGTTTGGAGACCTGACGGCCGGCCAATTCGCTACCATCTATAGTACCTACTGGAACTACAATACCATCCAGCCTTCCCAGGGATCCAACTTCTCCTATGTCCCTTACCTGGAAGGAAGCCTCAAGAACTGGACGCGGTTTTACCAGCTGGCCGCCCAATGCAACCTGATCCTTGCCCGGGTGCCTGCCATGCCTCTGTCCGCCTTTAGCAACGATTCGACCGTGCGGAACCGGTACCTTGGAGAAGCGCTATTCATGCGCGCTTATCTCTATTTCTATATCATCCGCGCATGGGGAGATCCTGTGTATATCACGAAGATCTATGATAACGTGGATTATGGAAATATTCCTCCCGTGGCCCGTACGGTGGAGGCGGATGTGCTGAAGGCTTGTATCACCGATCTGCAGCAGGCTGCCGGGTATCTCTCTTTTTCAGGAGGGGATCCCAGCATCGCGTTCAGGGCCAGCAAGGGCAGCGTTTATGCCCTCCTGGCGCACGTATATGCCTGGCTGCACGATTATTCCAATGCGCACCAGGCCTGCCAGCAGGTGATCACGCAAGGCGGCTATGCCCTGGAACCAATGAGCTCCTATTCCAATATCTGGTCGGACCAGCTGTCACGGGAGAATATCTTTTCCATCGCCATGACTTTTAACAGCAACGACAATAACTTCCTGAATGCGGGGGACAACAGCTCCTGGAGCGAAGCGCATTATGACTTTTTCTCCATCTGGCTGAAGGATTCCGCCATCGACTTCAGGACCTCCAACTGCTGGGTGGCTAACCCGACACTGTATGCGGATAGCGACCGGCGTTTTGTCTCCATGTTCCATGCAATCGATGCCTCGGGCGGAGATGATGCCGGATATGAACTGCTGAAGTATGCTAATTTCAAATATAACAACCCTGCCAGCAAGCAGCAGCCATATATCAATAACAACCTGGTCCTTCTCCGCCTGTCCGATGTCTACCTGCTGGATGCGGAAGCTCAGGCAGTGCAGGGGGATCTGGGAAATGCGGTGCTGTCCCTCAACCATACCCGGGAACGTGCCGGTATCGGAGATTACAGCGGCTCTATGGCACAGCAGGACGTCCTGCAGGAGATACTGGATGAGCGGGGTAGGGAGCTCATCGGGGAAGGCACATGGTTTTACGATCTGATCCGGACAGAACCTTATGTACACAACCTGCAAGATGTACTGAACTATAGCCAAACGCGCATCACCGAAAAAGGATATTACTGGCCCCTCGATCTGAACGCCTTGTTCCAGGGCGACCCGTTGCTGACCCAAAACCCTTACTGGTCGTCACATTGACCCTTACATTCAAAACAACGCATATGAATATAAAACATTTAATGATTTTTGCCATACTAATGGCAACATTGTTATCCTGTAAAAAAGACTACTTATCGGGAGGAACGATCAACAATCCCAGGGTCAATATGACCACCTACGATTACCTGAAGAATAATTCCCTGAACCAATTCGACTCGCTGCTGCTCATCATCGACAAAGCCGGTGTAAAAGACCTCGTCAACCAGCAGGGGATCACATTCTTCGCCCCCACGAATGCCGCTGTTCTTGCTTACCTCAACATGCGGACCATTGCGCTGCAAAAGGTAAACCCGGATGCAAAGTACACGCTGGACACGCTGTTCAAGTATGATCTGTCGAGAATGGCAGACAGCATGCGGATGTATATGATCAATCAGCGGCTGACCTACGACAAGCTGACAATAAACGGCGTGAAATATGCCACCCTACTGCCCGGCGACACTGCTGTGATAGCTTTTATACCTACGAACAGCCAGGTGCTGGGCTATTTCGACCAGATATCTACCGTGCCTCAGATACTCACTTACATCAAATTATGGTATCCCCTGGAGGACCCTTTCAAAGCGGAAGATATACCGACCAGCACAGCAGCGATAAGCATTTGCCAGACATCCGGCATACAAACCTCCACGGGTGTATTGAATGTGCTGACCAACTACAATGCTTTATTCTTTTATGGGACGAAAAAATAATTTTATGCGTTTTATTCATTATAAAAGATCGCTCGCTTTGCTGCTGATCATATCGGGCTTATTCCCCTCCTGTAAGAAGTATGCGAAGGGTTTCCTGGGGCCTTATGCCCAATATCCCAAAACGAATTACACCGTCCCCCGGGGACAGCTGTTTACCTCCGATGCGTTGACGCCGGATGGCTCCTCCGGTCCGTTGACCGTAAAACTGCTGCACGCTTACGACTCTGCCGGCAATATCGTGGATAGCCTGTTCTCAAAGACCTATCCCGTTACCACGTGGATAGCGGCTTTCGATCTTACCACGGATTCCACAGATGCACAGGTGGCTGCCAAGCAGAAGGTCGTGCAGATGCCAGCCATCATCGTCAACCCCGCCAACGGCGCGATCGAGGGTAACAGCGCCACCTTGTATTTTCCCACGGGGACATATACGTTCGACCTGTCACTGATGAACAATTCAGGGATGGAAGAGCTGAAGCACATCGTTTCCATCACGGTGGCGGACAAACCGCCTTTTCAGTCGGAGCCGGAGCTGGGCACCTCTTATGACAGGCTGTTCAAAGTCGGCAATGAATCCGTCACTGCAAATGCGGCAAAGCCCATCGTGACCATCGAAAGGGTGGCGGATTCGCCCAATGCGGTCATCATGAAAATGGTGGACAAGGACGGAAGGGCTTTCAGCCCTCTTGCAGGCGAGATCCGCAAACGTCCCGGCACAGGCGTGAACCCGAATCCACCGTACCTCCAAACCCTGGAGGATTATACCAGGAACTATAGCTATACCGACACTACGATGATCTTTCGCTTCCCCATCGTGCCTTTTCCCTTATCCTCTCTGGGAAACGGATACAATATCTATTACCGCATACCTACCCAGTATATCCATGTGAACGGTTTTGCAGATGACACCTGGAGCGCCAACCCCCGCGTGCCACTGCGGTTCTTCCAATTCGGCAAGTATATTGTGACGATGAAATTTTCTGATATCACCCATAGATGATCGAGTTATGAACACACTGATTTATTATTTCATGCTATCGCTTCTCACCCGAAGCATTAACCCGGATCATTCGCAAACTGTCACCATTCCTTTGTCCGGAAGCGCCTATACTCATCGTGGCGGCGACACCAAAGTATATTTCCTCGCTGAGCATACCGGCAGACTCCAGGTGCAGCTGAGGGTGAAGACATCACAGCCCACGTCTGTCCTGGTGAAATTGGATGACGGTTCCAGGGATACGACGATCCGGCTGGAAGGCTCCGGCAGCTACACGACGATCGATGCCGGGTGTTTCGAGCTTGGTACGGCAGGTTATCATTTTATTTCCCTGAAGCCGGCGGGCAGGAACAGAACCTTGCCGGATATCCCCGAAATGATCCTGTCGGGACAGGCAGCAGAAGGCGTTCTCTGCAATAACAGCAGGTATAAGGGCGCTCCTTCCACGCATCTCACCTATACTATTCCTGGCGATAGCACGGCAGCATGGTTCTATACGGAAGTATCTGTTCCGGAAGGGGTGAACAGCACGAATGCGTATTATGAGACGAATGGATTTGCCGACGGGTATATGGGTATCCAGGTCAACTCACCTGCTGAACGTAGGGTTATCTTTTCCATCTGGAGCAGTTACCGGACGGATAATCCCAGGGAGATCCCATCGGAATATGCAGTGAAGCTGATAAAAAAAGGGAAGGGTGTTTTTTCCGGCGAATTCGGTAACGAGGGCTCCGGCGGACATTCGCATCTGGTTTTTCCCTGGAAGAACGGTACGACGTACAAAATGCTTGTCGGGGCCAAACCGGCGGGTGATCATACCATTTTTACCGCCTGGTATCTTGCGCCTGAGAATAGGGAATGGAGATTGATCGCCCAATGGGATAAGACAAAGACGGGAGGCAAGTTGTTATCGGGGCTGTATTCCTTCGTGGAGAATTTTGGAGACAATGGGGAGGATTATTTTACGGCCCGGTATGGCAATCAATGGATCTGCACGCCTTCCGGTAACTGGGTCGAATTGACGGAAGCAAGGTTCACCACTACGGCGGACAAGGTGAGGCATCCGCGGTTTGATTATGGGGCTGGTATCGTCCCCATGGATATCGCCGGTGGAAAGGCCCGGACCTGGTTCTACATGTACAGCGGCGGGTTTAAGCAGTTGAATAATCTTCCGGCCCATTCGAAGATCCGGCGGGAGGCAGGTGGAGTGCCGCCGGTGATAGATCTTGCTGCGTTGCCGGGAGAGTAGGAAATAAAAAATGGCCGCCTCACAGGTGGGGATGGCCATTGATCCGGGTTACGGAATGGAGGCTATTTAATCAGTGCCTTAACGCTATCCAGCATTATATTTTCGGCTATTACCTTGCCTTTCCCATCCAAAAGGAACATGGCGGGGATTGCTTTCACATTATATGCATCGGCAAGTCCTTTGCGATCCAGGAAGCTATGCCAGGGGAACTTCTCCTGGTCATTGGCCTTTACCCAATCCGTCTCTTTTTTGTCGATGGATACGCTGATGATCTCTACATTTTTTTCTTTCTGGTCTTCATAAAAACGTTTTAATTCGGGAATGGCCCGGCGGCAGGGACCGCACCAGGAAGCCCAGAAATCAATGATCATGTATTGTTTTCCTTTGGCCATGGAAGAAAATGACACCGGCTTCTGTTGCTTATCCACGAATGCAAGCGAAGGGGCCATCTGACCGACATGGCTTACGGGGTATAGCTCGGCCGCTACGATCTTACCGTAATAGCTGTCTTTTGCCTCTTTGGAGAACTGCTCGAAAGTAGCCTTATCTTCCGGCCGGAAATAATTCATCTGGTCCAGCATCAGGAACGGCCCCCACCAGGTGTCCTTGTTGGCAAGGATGGTCGCATTGATGGAGTCTCCCACGGTTTTAAAGAAAGTTCCTTCATCCTTTTCGAATTTCTTATATGCATCGGAAGCCATGAGCTGCTTAGCCAGTGTCGTATCTTTCTGCTGCCTTGCTTTTTCCACCTGGTCATTGATCTCTTTGTTGTTCTTGTGGTAGGCCTCATACAATACATTCAATCTTTCTCGGAGCGAGGTCTTTTCCAGGAATTCATCATGTGCCTTGCTGCCGGTGACTTTTATTTCCTCGAATTGATGGGTTTGGCGGCCATTCTGCCAGGAAGATTTCTCAACACCGGTGACGTGGATATCTTCGTTGTCGACCATCAGCTGGAACCCGCTGTAGTCCTCGCTGGCAATTTTTACAAAAAAGAGACGGGGG
>Ga0105239_10002055_pt1 | contig 26097 bp, 29 predicted proteins | sample KBSC44metaG_FD_92761 | JGI IMG/M metagenome (GOLD analysis project Ga0105239, IMG submission 92761) | Corn rhizosphere microbial communities from Kellogg Biological Station, Michigan, USA - KBS C4-4 metaG | ecosystem: Host-associated > Plants > Roots > Rhizosphere > Soil | place: Michigan, USA...
ACTACCGAACAAATAGCCGACTTACTTACCGCCTCGCACGAACAGATCAGCGCATCATCGGGCAAACTCATTACACCAGCACCTTCGATAGCTTCAGCACCCCTGGAGCCCAATATCAGATCCTCCGGATTGGGCGGCAGGGAAATTTTATTATTAACAGTTTGCAGCAGCATATTATAAGCATCGGCATCCCCAATTAAAATACCGCCTAACAAATACTTACCATCATTGCTGATATTAATACGTTTATATACCCCCTTGTGCGTATCTTCAAATACAATAGTACGGCAATCAGGCTCGGTGATAAAGGCATCGCCAAAACTAGCCACATCAACACCGATCAGCTTAAGCTTGGTACTCATATCATAGCCGTAAAAACCCTTTTCGTTACCCGACAGATAAGAGGCCACCACATCAGCCATTTCATAACCAGGAGCAACAAGGCCATATATCATACCCTCGTAAAGGGCACACTCACCTATTGCGAAAATACACTCATCACTGGTTTGCATTTTTTCATTAACCATGATACCACCGCGGGTGCCAGTATGCAAACCCGCCAGTTTAGCCAGTTCATCACGCGGCCGGATACCTGCCGATATCACCATCATATCAATAGGCAAACTGGTATCATCATTAAACTTTAGCGCTTCAATTTTATGATCGCCAACAAAGGCTGCCGTATTTTTATTGAGATGAATATTTAGACCCAGGCTTTTTAATTTAGATAACAGCATACCACTGCCTGCAGAATCTATTTGCCGGGGCATCAAACGGGGAGCAAACTCAACCACATGCGTTTCTTCAATACCCAGATCTATCAAAGCTTTTGCAGCTTCGAGCCCTAACAATCCCCCACCCATTACTGCGCCCACCCGGGCATTCACAGCGTAGTTTTTGATCAGATCGAGATCATCAATGGTACGATAAACAAACACACCCTCTTTCTCGACACCAGGAATATCGGGCACAAAAGCCGATGAACCGGTAGCCAGCACCAGGTAATCATATTTTACTGTGAAGCCCTTTAGAGAATGAACTGTTTTTTCGGCGCGGTTTATTTCCTGAACAGGATCATTAAGATGTAACTTTATGCCATTATTAACATACCATGCAGATGAAGATAGCGATAGGTCATCTGCTGATTTACCGTTGAAATATTCGCTGAGGTGAACCCTGTCATAAGCAATGCGGGCCTCTTCGCCAAAAACAATGATATTGAAATGTGATGATTTGGCTAATAGTTTTTCACAAAACTTATAACCTACCATTCCATTGCCAACAACTACGATGGTTGGTTGAAACATACCTTTATTTTTTAAATGTTAAAGCAAAAACTGTATTTATAATGCATTATAGTTGCGACCTTAAAGCATTACGATAACAATATTAACTAATTAAATCAATATTTCAACTTTTACAATCAATAAAAATTTAATTTTTGATGATTTTTATGATATTGATAATAATTTAACAGTTAACAACTTAATTTTTTATACTTTTTTATGATAATTATCATTTTTTAGTGACTAAAATTGATTATTATTGGTGACAATTCAATTTCTAATTGAAAATATGAAACAAAATACTCCAATTCCTGAATTATTTGTACTAGGTGCCGGCCCAGGAGATCCGGAACTAATTACCGTGAAGGGATATAAAATTTTACAGCAAGCCGATGTTATATTATATGATAACCTGGCCAACAAAGCACTATTAGATATAGCTAAACCCGAATGTGAGAAAATTTATGTAGGCAAACACCCTTATGGTAGCTATACCCCGCAAGAAACCATCCACGAGATGATAAAACATTATGCTTTTACTAAAGGGAACGTTGTACGACTAAAAGGTGGTGACCCTTTTATATTTGGTCGTGGTTTTGAAGAGATTGTATACGCCCGGGAACAGGGAATCAAAACCCATTACATTCCCGGAATCACCAGCATACAAGCTTCTGGATTTTTAGATATACCATTAACCCACAGAGCCATGAGCGAAGGGGTATGGATCATTACAGGCACTAAAAAAGACGGATCATTATCTGCCGATCTGAAACTGGCCATGCAAAGCAATGCTACAGTGGCTATTTACATGGGCATGAAACAGGTAGACGCCATTGCCGAAACTTATATATCCGAAGGAAGAGGTGATACACCTGCCGCCATTATACAGCATGCCTCATTGCCACAGCAAAAAGTAGCCAGGGGTTTGGTTAAGGACCTACGCGAAATGACAGACCTACACCAGCTAACCCACCCAGCCATTATTATTATAGGTGAGGTTGCAGGTCTAAATACTGAGCATTTATAATTACTATAAAGATAAAGCTGATATGAAAATTAGAATAAAGGGCAATTCGATACGCTACAGGCTTACCAAAACAGATATTGAACAATTTTCGAAAGAGGGCTACCTCGAGGAGATTACCTCTTTTGGCAACAGCACTTTTATTTATGCCCTGCAACAGTATGACCAGGATGCTTTGTCGGCCAGTTTACAAAATAACAAGATCACGCTTTTTGTGACCGGACAAATGACCCAGGAATGGGTTTTAACCGACAGAGTGGGGTTTGAAGGTACTGATGGTTCGCTCTATTTATTAATTGAAAAGGATTTTAAATGCCTGGATGTTACCATCGAAGATCAGAGTGATCATTATCCCAATCCGCTTTTGATGGGCAAACAGCGTTAACCAGCTTGAAAAATTTAAGGATATTAGTGATGAACAAAATAAATAACAGAATCTAACACTTTCGTATCAGACTTTCAATACTCGAAACAGCATTGTTAATAACCGATTTATTATATTTATACAAGTATCAAAAAATTACTGGCGGTCCCTGAAAAGCCTTTAGAGTAAGGATTAACCTAAAACCTTTTAAAAATGAACAAAAGATCACTAATTATCAGTGCAGTTTTTATGCTTTTTGCAACAATCAGTTATGCACAAAAAGCAACCGGTAACGACCGCGACAAACATGGCTGTATAGGATCGGCCGGGTATACCTATTCCATTATAAAAAAAGATTGCATACAAACCTTCGCGCAAAAAATCAAGCTGAAGGAAGTTGATCCAAAGAGAAGTTTTACCACTATTGCGGCCGTTATTTTTAGCGATGATAACAAAAAAGCAGAGATATTTCTGTCTGATTACAAGGAGAGCCAGATCTTAGTTAGAACAGGTAAAAAAGGAAATTACGTTTGGAAGAAAGGCGATTTGAAGCTCACCGATAAAAAAGATGGATATCAGCTTAAAAAAGGAAAAAAACTCATTTATAGCCTGTAAAGAAATACTGTAAGCACTATTAGATATTTTTCGAATATATTTTTTTTATAAAACAAGGGCTAACAATTGAATTGTTAGCCCTTGTTTTGTGTACCGATCAGCGGGAATACTTTCAACATTTGGAAAGCTTTTTACGGCTTATAGAGCCGATAATTCAAGATTTGAAAGTTAAAGGATTTATAAAATAATGGTTATAACGGGTTAGATCAAAAATAATAATCGTTGGGTTTTTATCTTTGGCGGGTTTGAATTGAACCGGAAATTTGTAATTGTCTAAAATTATTGTTATCACTTTTAATATCAAAGGTCCCGAGACTGTATGTTTTTCGAACCAATTCATTGAAAAATTACGACGAATTGGAAATTTAGGGCAGTATTTTTCAAGTATCTAAACAACCACGTTATTTATCTGCGATTTTTTAAATGAGGTTTAATAGCTTATCAACATAACGAATCTGCGAGTTTGTGATTCCGACTAAGCTTCATTTCGGGTAGCCGACAACTTACAAAGCCTGAACTTTTTTGAGAATGATTTAGGGCTCGCAGCGGCAATAAATGATAATACTTAGGCCACTCAATAGCGATTAAAGCCCGGTTTCCTAAAGCCGGGCTTTATTGCGTTTGTTCGACAAATGTTGTTTTAGATTGCACGGCATCCCAGAATTATACGCCTATTCGAACAGTTGAATCAGAACCGTGTGATTTCCGCGTCATCGCTTTTCTTGCTGCTGACCTTAGCCTCACCTGTATAAGCCACACTCGCCGAACCGTGTAGCCAGGCATTTACCTGTATGTTGGTGTTAATAGCTGCATGACCCGAACCGGAAATATGCACTCCTGTTTTACCAGTGACCAGCTCTTTGGCTGAAAACATACCCGAACCCGAGATATGTGTTTCGACCGTTTCGCATTGACCGCTCAATTTGATCAGACCGGAACCGGCAATCGAAGCATCCAATGTTTGCACCTTAATGTCGCCGCTGATGGTGGCAGAACCACGGGTGACCAGTTTTAACGAGGGGGCCGTCACGCTGCCGTTTAACGACAAATTGCAGGAACCGGACGCTTTAACCTCCTCCAGGTTCCGTACGGTTACATACAGTTTAATCATAGAGTGGGTATGCCACCAACTTTTGCTGCTCCACCAGCTTTTTTCACCGGCCGACCAGTTATCATGTTTATTGCGGATATGTAAAGTATTGCCGTCCGTTTCAACGACCAAACGATCAGCGATAACTGCCGGTACTTTATAACTGACGGAATCCACTGCTCCCTGCCTGATCGTTACTTCGAACGGCCCTTCCACCTGAAGGCGTGTAAAATGAGTAAGTGAACGCTGTACCTTTATTGAATCTGCCGGTTGGGCATAAGTATAACTGTCAATGGCAACAAATAGCAAGGCAAATAAAATTTGGCTTAGTTTTTTCATCTTTTTAGTTTTTTTTGCGTGTTAATGTCGTATGTAATATCGTTCCCCCATAGTTGACATTCAGCGAAACCGAATCGCCCTGTGAGTAATATTTTCCGCTATGTTTGATCGCCGAGCCATCGTCATCAGCGATGCTGAAACTGAAATCATTGCCGTTGATCCTGGTATCAGTAATAACTTTTGGCGGCCCTTCGGCAGTGGCTGTTCCGGTCAACTTTCCGTCACTAATTTGAAATTCATAGTTTGCAGGGTACGTGTTTCCTTCCGGCAGCTTTACGCTACCCTGCCATTTACCGGCAAGGCGGCTTAAGCTCGCAAGGCAGGCCATGACCACGCAAACCAGCGTGGCCGTTAAAGTGATTTTTTTCATATGGATTTGTTTTAATTATTCGCTTCTTAAGCTTTTGACAGGATTGGTTAATGCAGCCTTGACCGACTGAAAGCTAACGGTTAACAAAGCAATCAGGATGGCGCCTGTTCCGGCCAGCGCGATCAACCACCAATGCAGCGTTACCCGGTAGGCAAACCCGTTCAGCCATTTTTGCATCAGATACCAGGCAAGTGGTGCGGCGATCAGGATAGCGATCAGCACCAGCCGGATAAAATCGACCGATAGCATCCGGGTGATCGAAAAAATATTTGCGCCGAGGACCTTGCGGATACCGATTTCCTTATAACGTTGTTCGGCCGCATAAGCCGCCAGGCCGAATAGCCCGAGACAGGCGATCACGATTGCCAGCGCAGTCAGTACCACGAATACACCCCCTGTGCGTTCCTCAGTTCGGTACAAGCGGTCAAAGTCCTGGTCCATAAAGGCGTAATCGAATTCCCTTCCGGGCACCAGGCCGTTCCATTTTTGCTTTATCGCGTCAAGGATACCTGTGAGGTTGCCTTTCAGCCGCACGCTCAGCGCGCCATGATCATTCCCCAGGGTCAGGACCACCGGCGTGATTTCCGCCTTGAGCGAACTGAAGTTAAAGTCTTTGACCACGCCGATGATATGATAGGCCCTGAGCTGCTTCCCGTCTGCCATGGGGTAATACAAGGTTTTGTTCAGTACACTCCCGGTACCCATCGTCCTGGCTGCGGATTCATTGATGATCATCGCCGAAGAGTCCGTCCGGTAGTCGGCCGAAAAATTGCGTCCTGCCGCAAGTCGCATACCCAGTGTCGGCAGGTAGTCCTCATCCACCGTCCATGTCTGCGACTGGACGGCTTTTTTCTGGTCCATGTCCTGGGTCTGGAACAAGGCGCTGCTGTTCCGCGCTTCGGAAGTCGGCAGATAGCCGGTCAGCGCCGCGCTGCTAACACCCGGTATCGCGGCGATCTCATGCTTGAAAATCGCGGTATTATGGCCAAGGTCATTCGTGTTCCGTATAACAAGTACCCTGCTCCGGTCAAAACCCAGGTCGCGGTGACGGATATATTGCAGCTGGTCGTACACTACCAGGGTGGCCACAATCAGCAATACAGCAACCGAAAACTGGAACACCACCAGTGAGTTGCGAAGCCAGCTGCTTTTGAAGCCTGCGGAAAGCTTTCCCTTCAGCACCGCTATCGGCCGGAACCCGGAGAGAAAAAGCGCTGGGTACGTGCCTGCTGCCAGCCCGACCACAACCGTGATAACGAGCGATGCGGCACCTAACCAGAGCCAGTTCAGTCGGGTCAACTCCATTTCTTTTCCGGCCAGGTCATTAAAAAATGGCAGGCAGACGATCACCAGGATAATGGCAATCACCATCGCCGTAAAGACCAGCAGCATCGATTCTGAAAGAAACTGTACGATGAGCGAACCGCGCGCCGAACCCAACACTTTGCGTATCCCGACCTCTTTGGCGCGCCCGGCCGATTTGGCCGTCGAAAGATTGATAAAGTTAATACAGGCGATGGCCAGGATGAATAGTGAAATAAAGAAAAAGAGGTAGAGGTATTGTTTGTCCCCGTTATGGCCCAGCTCGCCGGTGCGGCTGGACTCCAGGTGGATGGCTGTGAGCGGCATCAGGCTCAACCGGAAATAATTACCGCCCTTTTCAAAATCGCTCATGCTGACATGCGCCATATTTTGCAATTGAGGGCCGATATAGCGGCCCATCACGCCCGGCAGGGCCGCATCCAGTTGTTTAGGGTCCGCGCCTTTACGCAACAATAGATAGGTATTATAATCATTGCTCAGCCACACATCGGAGCGGCTGTCGGCGAGCGAAGCCATCGACAGCAGGAAGTCAACATGGAAATGCGAGCGCTGCGGCATGTCCTGCATCACACCGGTTACCTTATAACGGTCTTTCTGATTAAGTGTCAGGACATGGCCCACTGCATCCGTGGTGCCAAAATATTTGAGCGCGGCCGTTTTGCTGATGACCGCCGAATTGGGTTCCAGCAAGGCGTCGGCCGGGTTGCCGCCGAGCAGCGGCAGCGTAAATACGGCAAAGACGGAAGGATCCGCAAATGCAACCTCATCTTCACGCAATTCCTGAGTGCCCTTTTTGACGATCACCGTCCCGGCACTTTTCAGCCGCACACTTTCTTCAACAATAGGGAAGTTTGACTTTAATACAGCGCCCAGCGGTGCCGGTGCCTGGGCATAGGCTGTGGCATTACCGGCAAAGCGAATATCCTCATTGATCCGATAAATTCGATCCGCACCTGCATTGAAGCGGTCGTAGCTCCATTCATCCAGTACATAAAAACCGATGAGCAGGCAGGCCGCCAGCCCGGTCGCCAGTCCCAGGATGTTGAGCGCGGAAAAGGCTTTGTTCTTTACCAAATTCCGGTAAGCTATTTTTAAATGATTGCGAAACATATAATTGCCGTTTAATTTTTCATGAGACCACATTGGAGGGGTTTCAGGATTCAAAATTAACGGCGCAAATTGCCGGTGACTACCCAACTTATAAGATGGGTAATCTTTTTTCAAGTTATTTTTATATTCCAGCGGACTTTTTCCGGTTACTTGTTTGAAAATACGGGTAAAGCTGCTTTGAGAGTTGAAACCTGCTTCATAAGCAATCCCCAGCAGGGTGATATGATCATAAGCCGGGTCCTGCATTTTCTGCGCGACATCCCGGACACGGTATTCATTGACAAAATCGTTAAAGCTTTTTTTGAGCCCATTATTGATGATCCGGGATAATTCATGTGTATGTATCCCCAGCCTGTCGGCCAGCGCACTCAGGCTTAGTTCGGTATCCCTGTAAAAAAAGCCGGCCTCCATCGCTTTCTTCAACCAGGCACCTTTTTGCCTTGATTCCGTTAGCGGCAATGGTTTTGGTGCCCCCACTTGCAGCAGCACTTCCGCTGGCGGTTTTAAGACGGCCATTGCTGCGATCCGCAGCATAATTAACGTAAAAGCGATATAAAAGGGATAATAAGCGGCTGGGGCTAAGTGGTGATCATAGCCGAAATAACCGATAGCGGCATATAGAAGCCAAAAAAAACATAACACAGAGGTCGCCTTCAGTAACCGACGTAACCAGCGAAGTTGCTTAAGCGGCCGATCCATCAGCACGGGTTGTAAACGCCGGTAAGCGTCTTGTATCAATTGCTGTGAACGATACAGGTAAATGATGACCGAGGTCAATGCCAATACATGGATGACCGGGTTCATCGTCGGGATAGTTTGACTGACACCCACTTCGAGCAACGCCGGGTTGAAATGGAGCAGGTCTTTCCATGTAAATTGATGACCGGGCCGGGTTATTTTCAGTACATAAAAATAAATCAGCGGGCCTATGGCCAGCGAATATTGCAACGGTAACCGGTCCCAACCGGGCTGATAGCTCCCCAACCGGATATCTATACCGAGTACCCGGACCATCCCTAATAGCATAACGGTTAGTGCCATGGCAAGAACACGGTTGCCGCTGCGGCCAGTGGTTTGGTTAAACCATAGCAACAGGGCAAAGGTCAGCGCAATAAATATGGTCCCTACAAGGAACAAATCATACAAATTGATATGGAAAATATATGAATTCAATTTAAGGGATAAGTCAAATCCTGTTCCAAAGTTATAAATGTATTGACATACAGTAAATTGCACTTTTATTTTCCAAGACATTGTAACAAAAGCGAACAGCTGACCGTCCGGTTTCGACAGGTAATACCGCGCGCATTGGAGCACCGATTTGAATTTGATAAGAAAGGAAATAGCAATTAACACTGAAGAAGTTGAGGTGGTCAAAGTGTTAGTCTACCCGCGCATAAAATCAACAAAAAGAGGCTGTCTCGATACTTTTGGACAAACGCTGCAAAGAATTAGCATTTGATCTGCAAAAGCATCTGAAGCCTTCAATCGTTAATATTAAAAATATAATTATTTTTTAACTTTGGCCAAACTGTTTGGCACTATGTATGAACCGTTATTTAACTATATAGATCGCTATAGCGAATCCCCTCTTACAAGTGCTGACGAAGCATTGATTAAAAAATCATTTGCTCCCAAAACTTTAAAAAGGAAACAGATGTTCTTAGAGCAGGGCCATATCTGTCATTATACAGGCTTTATCCTAAAAGGTGCAATGAGACTATACAGCATCGATTCAAACGGCACCGAACACATTATACAATTGGCTATCGAAAACTGGTGGATGGTTGACCGTAAAAGTTATCTGATGAAAACCCCTTCTGTTTACAATATCGATGCCTGGGAGGACACTGAATTACTGGCATTGAAGCATGAGGATTTACTGCAGCTTTTGAACATACCCGCCATCAAAGAAATGTTCTGGCAAATGGATCAGAGCAATTTCATTGCTTCACAAGAAAGATTGAATTACTCCATTACTTTACCTGCGAAAGAACGGTATGAAGAGCTGTTAAAAAATTATCCGGATTTTGTACAGCGCTTTCCGCAACACACAATTGCTTCCTATTTAGGTATAAATAAAGAAACTCTTAGCCGGGTTCGCAGTAAATTAGTGAAAAAATAACGGATAGCTCCCCGCTTCCTTCTCGCCCTTTCTTAGCCCACTTTCTTTAATGACAAATGTCATCGTTCTCCTGTTTTCAACGAGGTAATTTTGTTATACAAATCATTAAAAAGGTTTTTGTTAAACCTAAAAATGTTCTGGAAACTTTTTGGCAAGCTAACTAAACATCCGATCATCGCCAATGGTGGATATGACAGTAAAACCGATGAGGAAGAACTGGAGAAAGGTATTGCAAAGATCATTTCGTATGGCAATTTGTTTTTAGCCAATGCGGATCTGCCGAAACGATTTGAATTTAATGCGGAGCTTAACCAGGCCGATAGAGCAACTATGCTTGGAGGACGAGAAAAAGGATATACCGACTATCCTTTCCTTGACACAAACTTGTATCCTCTGATTCTTTGGACGATAATATTAAAAAAATAGAAAATTATGGAAAGCAATTTTTCAAATATGGCAAGAACCGTAACCCAAATAGTAAAAGCAACCCCAAGAAGAGAAGGTCCTGCTACGGTAAACAGGGCGCTGCCTTCTGAAGCGATCCCTTTTTTAGACCCATTCCTTGCCATTGGCGAGTTCCGGATGCCTGCAATGAAAGGCGGTTTTGGTTTTCATCCCCACAGCGGGGTGGAATTTATAACTTACCAGCTTGATGGGCAACTTACGCACTCAAGTCCCGATGGTGTTTCTATAACTTTGAAAGCCGGTGACGCCATTCATCTAATGGCGGGAGAACACATGGTACACAGCGAAACGCCTGTCGGAGAAGAAGAAAGCCACGGAATCCAACTTTGGGTGGACGTTCCCAACCTGAATAAAAACGATCCTCATACGTATAAAAAATTAGATAAAGAAAATGTTCCGGTTGATGAGGAAAATGGTGTTATCATCCGCACCATTGTAAGCAACGAAGGACCGTTGAAGTTGCATACCCCCGCAATTTATTTGGATGTATTGGTAACCAATAGCGGTAATTTCATTTACAATATTCCAGATCGCTGGAATGCCTTTATGCTGATTTTGTCAGGCAATGGCGAGTTTGGAAAAGAAAAAACCGCCGGTAACCAAAATGATTTTTTAGTTTTTGATAAAGGCAGCACTCTTACTGCGACAGCCAAAGAGCAAGCTCGTTTTCTTGTTTTGGCAGGGCAGCCTTTAAATGAAAGCGGTAAGGGAATGTTTGGATAAATTTCTCCTTGTAAAAAAGTCCCGGTAATAAAAAATAGCAGTGCCAGTTATTTTAATAGCATAATCTCAATCAATAAAAATTAACAAGTATCACTTTAAATTTTTTCAAAGAAATATAAACGCTAAATAAATTAAATCATAACATGAAAACAAATATCGGAATTAAAGAAGACGACAGGCAGGCTGTTGCTGACCAGTTAGCAAAATTACTTGCAGATGAATTTGTATTATATACCAAAACAAGAAATGCGCACTGGAATGTGGAAGGCACAGATTTTCATTCGATGCACCTCTTTTTTGAGGGGCAATATGAACAATTAGACGAACTGATGGACAGTGTTGCCGAACGCATCCGGAAGATCGGGCACTACGCGCCAGCCACCTTAACGCAGCTGCTACAGCTTACCCATTTAACGGAACAAAGCGAGAGGAAAAACGACAGTACCGGCTTTCTGAAAGAATTGCTGAAGGATCATGAAAGTATTATTGAATTCATCAGGGGTAATATCCGTCCTTTTGCCGATACCTATAACGATGCGGGAACAAGCGATTATATCACCGGCCTGATGGAAACCCATGAAGGTATGGCCTGGATGATCCGGTCCCATTTTAGGTCATAAAACACAACCCCGGCCATTTACTTTAATGACAAATGTCATCGTCCTGCAGTTTTCAGCGAGGTAATTTTGTTATACAAATCACCGAAAAGGATTTTGCATAACAATTAAAACTTCAGAAAATGAAAATACTAAGTAATGTATTATTAGGAGATGTATTGCTAAAAAACAGGATTGCCATGGCACCTATGACAAGGAGTCGTGCCGGTAATGACGGAATTATAAATGATACCGCCGTTTTATACTATACACAAAGGGCCTCTGCCGGATTAATCATTTCAGAGGGTATCAATATTTCAGAACAGGCTATTGGCAGTCCTTTTACACCGGGTATATATACTCAGGCACAAATTGATGCCTGGAAAAAAGTGACCAAAGCCGTGCATGAAAAAGGCAGCGTAATCTATGCCCAATTATGGCATACCGGTCGCGTAGGCCATTCATCAGTCAAAAATGGAGAATTGCCTGTAGCACCTTCGGCAATCGCCATTGAGGGGCAACAGCATTTTACTGCTGATGGTTTAAAAGATTATGAAACGCCCAGAGCTTTAAGTACAGAAGAGGTTAAACAAATCATTCAGGACTACAAACAGGCTGCCATCAATGCTATGGAAGCAGGGTTTGACGGTGTAGAACTTCATGCTGCTTTCGGTTATCTTCCCAATGAATTTTTAGCAGACAACGCCAACCACAGAACCGATGAATATGGTGGAAACATACAAAACCTGAATCGTTTTGTATTGGAAGTTACTCGGGAACTGGTCAATGCGGTTGGGCCCGACAAGGTAGGAATCAAATTATCTCCTACCATCCCCTATAACAGCATAGTACATAAAAACCCTACCGAGCAATTTACCGAATTAATTAAAGCATTGAATGAGATGCCTTTGGCCTACATACATTTGATGAACTCCATTTTCCCAATAGACCATCTCGCACATTACCCTAAAAATGTACTTGAAACTTTTGGCAAGCTGATCAAACATACCATCATCGCTAATGGTGGATACGATGGTAAAACGGGTGAGGAAGAATTGGAGAAAGGTATTGCAAGCATCATTTCGTATGGCAATTTGTTTTTAGCCAATCCGGATCTGCCAAAACGATTTGAATTGAATGCAGAACTTAACCAGTCAGACCGGGCAACTATGTTTGGCGGAGGAGAAAAAGGATATACCGACTATTCTTTCCTTGATACGAAATAATACGCCTGGAGGTTTATAGCACATCAGAGCAGAAAAATTATTCAATAAAATAAAAAAATCATGGCAAATAAAGGAACAGCTGTAATTACAGGAGCAGCAAATGGAATTGGACAAGCTTACGCAGTAAGACTTGCAAAAGACGGTTTTGATATTGCGGTAGCGGATGTTGTTGAAGCAGTAAAAACAAAAGAATTGGTTGAGGCAGAGGGGCGAAAATTCTTTTCTGCTATTGTAGACGTAACTTCCCCGGAAGCAACCAAATCTTTTGCTTTACTGGTTGCAGAGAACTTAGGCAGCATCACGGCACTGGTAAACAATGCAGGTATTTATCCCTGGAAATCTTTTGCCGATACAGATTACGAAACCTGGCGTAAGGTGATGGGTGTAAATTTAGACGGAACATTTTTGATGAGCAAAGCATTTGTACCTTATATGGTACAACAAAAATATGGTCGTATCGTAAATGTAGCCAGCTCAACATTTTTCATAAACGCACCGCAAATGACCGCGTATATTGCAAGCAAAGGCGGCATCATCGGTTTTACCCGTGCTTTGGCAAGTGAAGTTGGGGCAGATGGTATTACTGTCAATGTTATTGCCCCAGGATTGACCAATACGAAATCAATGAAAAGCGAAAATGCAGAGATATACGAGCTTCTTCCAAAAATGCAGGCAATCCCGAGAGTAATCGAACCTGAAGATTTGGTTGGTGTTGTATCATTTCTCTGTTCAAACGACTCTGCTTTTGTAACGGGTCAAACCATTGTGGCAGACGGTGGGCAAGTCAGAAATTAAAATACTATGTAGCAGAATGTATTTCTTTAGCAGTGCATCCTGCTACAAGTTTCTGTTTTAATTTAATATTTACAACAATGACAAAAGAGATAGTTATTATTGGTGGTGGCTTTGCAGGGGTTAACCTTGCTAAAAAACTATCAAACAAAGAAGGTATAAACGTTACATTGGTAGATAAAAATAATTACAACTTTTTTCCGCCATTATTGTACCAGGTCGCCACAGGATTTATAGAAGTATCTAACATAACCTACCCGTTCCGGAAATTATTTTCAGGTAAGAAAAATATAAATTTCAGAATGGCTTCCCTTGAAAAAATCCTTCCCGACGAAAAAAAAGTCATCCTTAACAATGGAGAGCTTACCTATGATGAACTTGTGATTGCAACAGGTACGGAAAGCAATTATTTTGGTATAGAGAACATCCGCAAAAACGGAATACCTATGAAAACCATAGATGATGCCGTAACCCTGCTTAATACAATCTTACAAAAGACAGAGGAAGCAACCCTTGTGAAAGACCCTGATGAAAGGGCTAAACTTAGCACTATTGTAATTGCCGGAGGTGGCCCTACAGGCGTTGAGCTTGCAGGTATGTTAGCCCAAATCAAAAAGAATGTATTTGCAAAAGAATATCCCGAATTAGCAACGCAGAACATGCGCATATACCTTGTAGATGCACTCGATGTGGTATTGGGCCCTATGAGCAAAAAATCACAGCAGTACGCGCATGATAAGCTGGTTAAAATGGGGGTACAAATAATGCTCGGCAAACAGGTAAAAGACTATGTGGATGATACCGTAATTTTTGCCGATGGCACAAGTATCCCCACTAAATTGCTGATATGGACAGCAGGCGTTGCTGCCAAAACATTTGATGGTCTGCCTGAAGCAAGTTATGGCAGAGGCAAACGATTGTTGGTAAATGAATATAACCAGGTGAATAACCTGCCTAATATTTACGCCATTGGTGATACCTGCCTTCAGACTACAGATAAAAATTTTGACAAAGGGCATCCGCAACTGGCGCAGGTGGCTATGCAGCAGGGTAAAAACCTGGCGAAGAATTTTATCGCCATGCAGCAGAATAAACGACTAACCGCTTTTTCGTATCACAATAAAGGCACTATGGCTATTATTGGCAGAAGCAAAGCTGTAGCTGAACTACCTAATCCCAAGCTATTTCTTAAAGGTTTTATTGCATTTGTGGCCTGGTTGTTTATCCATTTGATCTCATTGGTCAATGTGAGGAATAAGATTAAAACATTGCTTAACTGGACGATAGCCTTTTTTAGCAAAGATCCCTCCATGCGTGTTGTTGTAAAGGCAAATATTAAGAATTGAAATGAAAAAAGGTCTTTTTGCCCTTGCTATGGGCGCATTTGCTTTAGGAATGACGGAGTTTGTAATTATGGGGATACTGCCGGATCTGGCGCTTTCCCTGCGTATTTCCATACCCGAGGCCGGACACCTGATATCTGCTTATGCTATAGGTGTGGTCATTGGCGCGCCATTCTTAACCATCCTGCTTCAAAGTAAGCCGCCTCGTACGGTATTGATTATTCTTGCAGCCTGGATCATGGCGGGAAATGCTTTATCTGCAATTGCTATTGGCTATAAATCCATGTTGTTACTAAGGTTTATAGCAGGCCTGCCACACGGTGCATTTTTTGGATTTGGTGCAGTTGTAGCCGGACGAATGGCGGAAAATGGAAAAATAGCACAGGCTATTGCCTTTATGTTTACGGGCTTAACAGTTGCCAATATTGTAGGTGTACCGGCGGGTACTTTTATTGGCCATGTATTTAACTGGCGAATAACTTTTGGTATAGTTGGCCTAATTGGGCTACTCACCATTATTGGGGTTAGGTATTGGCTTCCTGAATTTAAATCAACATCCGCTGGCAATATCAAAAAAGATTTTGCCATTTTTAAACAAAAAGATCTGCAGCTGATCCTGCTCATATCGATTATCGGAACAGGCGGTTTTTTTGCCTGGTTCAGTTATATTGTACCACTGTTTACGCAGGAAGCCCATTTTAGTGGGACAAGTGTTACTTATCTGATGGTGGTGGCGGGTATAGGCATGACGGTAGGCAACGTACTGGGAGGCAAGTTAGCGGATAAATACAGGCCTATACCGGCAACGATTGTGCTCCTTAGCGCTATGGTGGTGGTATTGGTTTCACTTGCTTTGGTGGCCAGTAGTCAGATAGCGGTAATTATCATGACCTTCGTTATTGGTGCTGTGGTATTTGCTATCGTTGCTCCGCTTCAGATTATGATGATGCAATCAGCCCGTAAGGCCGAAATGCTGGGTTCTTCTATCAGTCCGGCCGCAATGAATGTGGGTAATGCGTTGGGGGCCTTTCTTGCGGGTATTCCTTTAGCTATGGGCTACGGTTATACAGCTCCTGAATGGGTAGGTGCAGCAATGGCACTGATTGGCCTTTTGCTAACCCTGGTACTCAGAAAATATATGAAAAGCCGAAATATAGAAACTGGGGCTACCGAGGGAGCTGAAATGTTAAAAGGTTACCATTAAGTATCAGATGAATTTTTAAATCTTAATATCCACGTAGCCTACTTTGCTGACGCGATTATTCAAAATAAAAATATAATTTATCCCATTAGCCCATGAGTTATTTCAACTCTGGTTAATGGTTTCATAATTTGTGGTAATGTTTCTTGTTTGTTGATATAAATGGTTCCATGATAGGGAGCCACATGAGAAACCGGCTTATCAAACGCAAGCCAATTTTGCCTGATTAATTCATCATCATAACTAAGTCTTGCCGGAACGCGAATCAAACGTTCCATACCGTTTTGGGTTTGCTCATCCGTAGGCCCCATAGCCGCATCACCCGCAAGCAATAGCCCAGCGTTTGCAGGATTGTATAGCATAATATGACCAGGTGTGTGTCCAGGAAAATGTATAATTTCAATATTGAAATCATTAATAACCGGGTGATTTACGGGGTTTAAAAATTCAAACCCTCTGAAATAAGCCTGGTCTGTTGGATGCAAAAAGAAAGGAGCGTTAAATTCTTGTTTAAAGGCCGAGATATAATTACCATTGGCAACTACATGACTGTGGGAATAAATGAAGCCTGCCACTTCTAATTCAGCCCCGATAACTTCTTTGATTGGATCAAACAAATAGTCGCTGGAGGCATCCATGATCAATGCCTTTCCGTTGTTTATCAATATAAACGTATTTGTTGCCAGCCCTGCTTTTACAGCACCAGGATCAGAGTGTTTAATATAATAAAGATTTGGTAAGACAAGTTCTGGTTTTATATTATCTGTATTCATGGTTTTATAGCTAAATAGATCATTATTCTACAATAAGCGCTCCAGATCTCACACCGGAACGCCTAGCTGCATGGCAGCAATCAACTAAATTGACCAATCTCATGCTGGTCGTGCACCATCACTTTCTCAAGGTGATAGTTTTTTTCCATATTTAATATGGAGCTTACTGGGGCAGTGTCTGCACCTAAGCTTGAAATTTCGAGAAAAGTTTGCTAACTATGATCTGTTTGTTTTTTTGTTTAAAAGACGTTGCTTCAATTCAGGAAAGCGTGCTACTGCTACGATCCAAACAATTACCTGGATAATTACAGCAGGTATAATAGATTGTCCATGTTCTAAAAGAGTTGCAATAGTACCACCCATGTAGGCCGCCAAAAGCAAAGTGCCTAATAATCCTGTCCGGGGAATGATAAAGAGAATTGCACAGAGCAATTCCACTATTGCAATAACTTTGAAAGTTCCCGGATCAAGACCTAACGCTTTTCCATCCAGTTTACCGGTAAGTTTCCCTATAGCGGTGCCAATAAAAATAAAGGCTACTAAGCCTGTCAGCGTCCAATTGATAATGTTCTTTGTTTTTGTCGTCATGTTAATTGTTAAATAGTTAATTGATAAATACGCAACATTTATTGCAATTTTTTTTAGCCTACATTTGCTTGTATTTTTAATAAAACTTTAGTACAGGTTATAATCTCCTCTTTAGAAAGACCTACGAGAGAATCTTCTACTGCCTGCGCAGCACATTGTGCTGTTTCTTCTTTGATTGATTTGCCTTTATCTGTCAGGTAAATTCTAAAAACTCTTCTGTCGGCATCGTCATCCCTGCGTTCTACAAGTCCCTCTCGTTCCAGAATATCAATAATCCGGGTAACATTTGCCCTGTTGCGGTTGCTACATATAGCAAGCTCAGATTGTTGCAGACCGTCTTTTTGCCATAAGTGACTAATTACTCTGAATTGATCAGGTGTTATCGGCAGGTTATGTTCTTTCATGAGTGTACTTAAACGTCTGAACATGGCCATGTGAGCCATGCCTAAAATTCGCCCAAAAGAATTTTCAAATTTAAATGTCTCTGCCATAATTGTTAAATACGCAACAAAAATAGATAAAATATTTTTAAGGTGGAGCTAATTAAATTCAGTTTTAAGGAGTTATTTTAATAATTGTAGCAGATAAAAGCAAAACAGTCCAAGCATTTTTCTCTAAGATGAGATCTCAGTATAGACTGTTTTTGTTTATGCAGTATTCCATGAGCTGTTATTTTTACAGCCCACCATTTACTATTTTATAGTAAGTAATATAAGGTTTGCTATTTCTTCTGGCTTCTCTTCAGGTAAAAAGTGACCTGCATTTTCAATAACTTGAGTACTTACATTTGCGGCAACCAATTTTACCATCTCGCCAACACCTGCCCCTAATGATTGTGCACCTCCAACAGCAATAACGGGCACTTGTACCTTGTTTTGCATTAATGGTGTGGTTTGATCAATGGAATCAAATACCCCGCGATAAATTCCGAATGCTCCCTGCACACCATCTTTACCGGAGAATGTACGAAGAATTTCATCAATATGCTCATTACTGATGGCCTCTTTATTCACGGTCATCCAATCATAAAACCAACTTAGAAATTCACGCTCCTTGCCTACAAAAAGAACTTCCAGTGCAGCGGAAGCATGAGGTAAAATCCACCACCACATTGGCCCCATCTGGCTTTGCGTCGTTTCACGTGAGAAGGAAAGGTGGGGACTAAGTACCTGATCGAGCATTACCACCATCTCTAAATACAGTAAAGTGGCAATTTCTTCCGGATGATCGGCACACCAGATTAATGCAGGGGCGGCCCCCATATCATGTGCTACTATTGTTAATGGTTTACTCTTGCCGAAATCAAGCTTCTTAACTAAGGCTCTGAAATCTTCACTCAGGGTGCGGGCATCATAACCTGCAGTACCGGCTGGTTTATCAGAATCACCATAACCTCTCATATCGGGTGCCAGCACTGAAAGGCCTGCCTTTGTTAGCATCGATATTACTTTTTTCCAGGAATTGGAGGTGCCTAAAAATCCATGCCACAACAAAACAGGACTTCCATCAGGATCACCGGTCAGCAGATAATTTAGTTTGATCCCATTAACATCTATGGTATGTTGGGAAAAATCTGTTTCAGATGTAGTTACAGATCCTATATCTTCTTTTAAATTCGTCATTTTTAATTATTTTAATTTATTGTTTTTTTTAACTACACACAGCCCTTTCATGGCCGGCTCATATCAAGCCGGTGCACTGTGCAATGATAAATTGAGTTTTAGAAACGAGTTTACCGATGTAGATTTCTTTAACGAAGGATTGTTAAATGTAGTGGTGCTACTTAATAAGCTTGCTCACTATCCCAGAAAATCAGCCGGATATGTTTTCAGGCCATATTTTAAATCAACTGCCTTCAGGAATTTCTTACGTTGTTCGGTCATTTCCGGAACCGGAAAAATTTGACCGAGCCGGGCAGGTTCACCTATTTCGCGGAATACGTTTTCCAGGCCTGCAGGTACAACAGTACAGAGCAGCCTTGCATTATTTTCAGAAATGTTTTCAAAACAATGTATGCCCCCGCCCAAAGGTATGTTCACAAAACCATCTTTCCCTACAATTTGCTTACCTGCCTCTGTTTTAAACTCTACTTCTCCTTCCAGCACATGGAACATTTCCTGCGATTGGGGATGAGCGTGCGGTGTAGGGCCTCCTCCCGGGGGGACTAACATTTCAATAACGGCATAGTTGCCGTTGGTATCTTCGCCTGAGATAATAATTCTGTAATTGCCCCCAGCTACTCCCAATACTTCCCCTTCATTATTATTGATGATGTTTATTTCAGATTCCATATTATCTTTGATTTCCGCTATACATGCCGCCTTTAAAAATTTCTCCTTCTTCATCCGTTACAAACAGTACCAATTCAGCATCTTCAGACGCAGTAATTACAACCTGTTCGTCTTTGAATACGATAGCTTCCTTTTTTTTCAGATCGATACTGTCATTCACCTGGATTTCTCCCTGAAATACATACAGTAATGCCGTAAGGCCATTTTGGGGTAATTCTGGAATTTCCGAGTTGTTGCCACGCAACAGTTTCATATCATACAGCCAGGTTTGGCTGCTGAACTGAAAAGTTGTTTCCGCGGTAGGAGATGCAAGTAAGCGCCATTTGTTTTCACTGTGCACGGTTTCCAATTCAAGAAAGACCACTTCTGGCTGTAGGTCCTTTTTACCCGGACGAATGAAAATTTGTAAACCTTCTAATGGTTCTCCTTCGCCAATTATTTTTTCTTCATGATAAAATGACTTACCGGCTTTCATCAGCATTAATGTCTTTTTACCAATCATCTTTACAAAGCCTTCAGAGTCGCTGTGTTCTGCTTTGCCTGTCCTGAAATAAGAAAGTATTTCGTCATTAATATGCGGATGCATCTTAATGATGGTATTTCCGTGAATCTCCGGATGGTCGATCCTTCCAATACTGCCGATCCCCGTATCTGTATTTGAAACAGCTACTCCGGGATACAATATTTTGATTGGCCCACCGCCAACAAACATCGAACTACTTATTTTTTGTAGCATAACTTTATTTTTTAAGGGATCAGGATAATGTGATGACATTGACCTGATCCCGATAGTTATAATTTAATTTTAGGAAAACTGCCCTACTTTTGACATTACTTCTTCAAAAAGAATCGGCAATACTTTCTGCCCTTCTTCTGTAGCCCAGTTATGTACCAGTTCTGAGATTAATTGATTAATGGTGGTAGTTCGCACGCCTTGTTTTTCCCAGGTTTGTTGGGCTATATCATCGGCAATTTGAGATGGCGAGCCACCCGCATCAATAACCACCTGAACATCAAACCCTTCGTCTTTCATCGAGATAGATGGCCAAACGATACAAACATCATTGGTAAGCCCCGCCATAATAACATTTTTCTTTCCGTTGGCTGCCTTTAATACTGCCGCTTTGTATGCTTCGTCATCCCAAGCATTGGTGATCCCTGAACGTTTTACACGGTTTGCATATTCTTCGGGTAGCAGGTCTTGTAAATCCTGTAGTAAAGGGCCTTGGGCATGATCTTCCTGGCTGCTTGTCAAAACAACCGGAATGTTAAGTGCCTTAGCCAATCTTGCAAGTGCCCTTGTTCTGCTCACGATCATGTCATGGGGCCTATTTGCACAAAAATTAAGTGTACCTACCTGATGATCCACCAATAACATTACTGTATCATCCTTTTTGAACTGTTTCATTTTTCTGAAGTTTTAATTGTTTAATGTTTAACAAAATCTTTTTCAGTGATTTGTACAACAAAGTTACCTTGGATAAGATTGGAGGACGATGACATTTGTCATTAAAGAATATTGGCTTGTAGGGGATAAACCACGGCAAATTGCCCGCTCCACCAATTTACTATTTATAAGCAAATTGCGCAAATAGACGGATTTTGTTCCCTTTGGCGGGGTTGAATTGAACCGAAAACTGAAGAAGTAAAAAACTCTATACATCATCGTAAAGAGGTTTTTTAAGTTTTACACTAAAGTTAGGTACTACCTAACTTTTTCCTGTCCACCCTGAGTGAGAACACTTTCAACATTTGGAGAGCTTAATACGGCTTATAGAGCCCATAAATCCATGATTTAAAAGTGAAAGGATAAAAACAGGTTAAATAAAGGTCAGTAATCGCACAGGTTTTGCCTTCGGTGGGGTTGAATTGAACCGAAAACTGAAGAAGCAAAAAAACCTCTATACATCATCGTAAAGAGGGTTTTTAAATTATTACAGTAAAGTTGGGTACTACCTAACTTTTTCCTGTACCCAGCGCCGGAGTCGAACCAGCCAATTATTTTTAAGTTTTCCCGCATGGGCTCGAACCACGATCGTCTGAACCAGAATCAGAAGTGCTACCATTACACCACAGGAAAAGATAGGCAAATATACCACTTACTGCCCCATTAACCAACAGGTACTTGTCAGCCTGGTGTTATATCTACTATTGTTAGCTTATTTACTGATAGCTAATTGCAATAACCAATGCACCAGATCGTTAGCGGCTTTATCATTTTCAAAGCCTGCGGGTAGCCTGCCATTTACATATTCATTATATAACCAGGGGTCCCCTACCGCAACCACGGTACCTTTGCCGTATTTGGCGCTGGCTATGATGGTAGCGCCATTGCTATTCTTCAGAACAGACTTTGCCGGGCCTGTAAGACCAATGGAACATACATCCTTCATGAATATTTTGGTAGCGGTTGTAAACACCGGGTTACCGGTGGTTTTTACAGCGCCATCTTCAAAATGGGCATCATCAATTACATGGTTTTGGAGATCGTCGTTAAAGTGCATACCAAACTTGGCTGCCAGCGTGTTAAAGTGAGGCAACTCTACGTTGGCACTGTCGTTAGCCATCATTAAAAGCACACCGCCCTTTTTTACCCATTTAGCAATCTCTTCCACATCCTTCGGCTGGATATAATTGGGGCTTGGATTTTCTTTTTTTGTGTCAGGATCGACAATGATATAGATAGCTGCGTTTTTGAGATTATCCACAGTAGGTGACTGATCAAGAGAATCCAGTTTGGCACCGGCAGTGGTAAAAGTAGCACCGAATATAGAAAAGCCTGAATTTTGCTTTTCGCCCCAGAGGTAGTGGAAACGCTCCTGTTGCCCGGCTTTATTTTTATGTACTTCGTGGTTAAAATAATAATCGAGTGTAACGGTTTGGGCACTGGCGGCTAAGCCTGTGCTCATCAACAAGGTTATTATGGTTAATTTTAGTTTCATAAAAATGTGTTTGTTGTTAATAACATACAATATTCAGGGGTGTCATGCTGAGCGCCGTCGAAGCATGGTGGGCAGGCCTCTGCACTCTACCCTTCGACGGAGCTCAGGGTGACACCCCTTTGGGTATTACTTATTCTTTAACAGGAAAATATCAGGCTTTGTTCTTATACTCCGCCAAATATCGAGAAGCCGCCATCAACGCAGATCATGGAACCGGTTACAAATGCCGAAGCATCGCTCAGTAACCAGGTCAATGCACCTTTCAGTTCATCGGCATGCCCAAAACGTTTAAATGGCGTTTGTTTGATCACTAACTCTCCGCGTTGGGTATAACCGCCTTCGGGTTTGGTTAACAGGTTACGATTTTGTTCGGTGAGGAAAAAACCGGGTGCAAGGGCATTCATCCTGATCTTATCACCGTAACGGTTAGCCAGTTCTACGGCAAACCATTGGTTGTAACAATCAACCGCGGCTTTGCCAATGTTATAGCCTAATACTTTGGTGATGGCACGCTTAGAATTCATTGATGATATATTCACGATGCTGCCTTTACCCGCAGTCTTAGCGATAGCCTCACCAAATATCTGGGTAGGAATGATAGTTCCCCAGGTATTCAAGTCCATTACCTTTTTCATACCGGCAATGTTCATTTTAAAAATATCCTCTTCGGGAGCCAAAACGCCTTCGGGCATATTACCGCCAGCGCCATTCACCAGGCCATCAACCCTACCAAAAGCGGCTACAATTTTATTTTTAGCGGCTATCAGCTCTTCTTCGTTCAATACGTCGGCAACTAAAGCTATGGCTTTGCCGCCATTTTTGTTGATGGCTTCAGCGCGCTCTTCAGCCACTTCTTTTTTACGACCTAATATGCCTACCGCACCTCCGGCTTCCACAATAGCGTTTACAAATGCGTCGCCCAAGATGCCGGTACCGCCGGTTACTACAATAACTTTACCGGCTAATGAAAATGAATTTTCCAATGTCTTTTATATTTTATTAATCAATTGATCTTTATCTGATATCAGGAATAGCGATAGCATCCATATCGGTATAGTCGAGATTTTCGCCTGCCATGCCCCATATAAAGCTATAGCTGGCGGTACCGCTACCCGAGTGTATGCTCCATGGTGGCGACACCACGGCATCATAATTATCCATCAGGATGTGGCGGGTTTCCTGCCCTTCACCCATATAATGAAATACTCGTTGTCCTGCAGGCACGTCAAAATAAAAGTAGGCTTCCATACGACGATCATGAACATGTGACGGCATGGTGTTCCATACACTACCATCATGCAGTATAGTTAAACCCATCACCAACTGACAGCTTTTGATACCTTCCAGATGAATGTATTTATTGATCGTACGTTTATTAGCAGTTTCGATAGAACCGGTATGTACTTTGGCAGCATCCTCGTTAGTCATTAAAGTGGTAGGGTATACTGCGTGTGCCGGGGCCGAAAGCAGATAAAATACTGCAGGTTGCGCACTGTTTTTACTGGCAAACTTTACACTTTTAACTCCCTTACCTATATAAAGGCAATCCAGCTTGTTTACCTGGAAAGTTTGACCATCGGCAGTAACCTCGCCGTCACCTGCTACGTTGATGATACCTATTTCGCGTCGTTCTAAAAAATAATCCGCTCGCAGGTTTGGGTAGTTCTCCAGTTCCAATGATTTGGTTACCGGATGTGCCGCCCCCACTATCATCCGGTCATAATGGGTATAGGTACAGTTCAGTTGATCAGCCTGTACCAGCTGGTCAATTAAAAAGCGTTCTCTTATTTGTGCAGTTTGATAACTTTTAAAATCTTCGGGGTGTACGCTGTGTATTACTTTCAAGGCTCTATGGATTTGGTAAGGCAATTCTACAACGTATCTTTTTCAAATCAAAAGTATTCGGCCCTTTATTCTACTCAAACGTTTGCGCTGAGTGGGTATATTAACATAAAAGCAACAAAAAAGCCGTTGACACAAAATATCAGCGGCTTTAAAAATGATACTTGACCGGTGTTTGTTAGTCTTCGTTCACAAATGAACGCAGCATCCAGGTATTTTTTTCGTTAAATTGCATAAAACGGTTCACCATATCGTTTGAGCCATCATCACCAGCTTCGGCGGTAATGTCCAGGATCTCCCTTTCTTTAGCAATTAAAACAGCCAGGTCATCGATAACAGCCTTTACCATTTTGGTGTCTTTTAAGCCAATGGTTTGAATCTCTTTAATAGCTGATTTCTCAATATAATCCTTAAACGTACTGTATGGCGATTTGCCCAGGGTTAGTATCCTTTCGGCAAGCTCATCAATGGTAGTTAGTGCGGCAGTATACAATTCTTCAAACTTTAAATGCAGGGTAAAAAAGTTTTGCCCTTTGATATTCCAGTGGCAGCCGCGTACTTTTTGGTAATAGATATGATAGTTGGCCAAAAGGTCATTTAAGTGGTCAACAACAGGTTTTACTTTACCTTCTTCCAGACTAATTTCTTTAGCGTTCATATATAAATAGTGATTTTTATGTTTAACATTTGCTCGGTAGCAATGTTTGGTAAATATAAGCAGATTTGAATTTATTGCCCATATTTACACACTTTATGACACAGATGCTACCTTTTATCAACCAACAATTTGACTGGCCCATCTGGCGCATGGAAATTGATGACGCCACCTCCACTTTGTTTGTTGAATTACGTAACAGCGAGGAGAAAAAAGTAGCTTTTAGCGCTGTAAACCTGCTCAGCGGCCAGGTTTATTTTAAGGATGTCGCCACGCCCGAGCGATGGCTCACGGGTATTGAAGCCGCTTATGATGGTGTATTGCTGATACATAACTACCAATCAGCAAACGGCCCTGCGCATAAAGGTCTAGTGGCTATTGAGGGCATAAGTGGACAAATCTTGTGGAGCAATTATACTTTGGCGTTTGATCATCTGTCTGTAAATGGCCCGGTGACCTATAATACCCAGATACAACCTCCTAAATTATTTTTGGCTGACATGAAAACCGGTGAGCTTTTACAGGCCCATCAACCGGTGATAGATACCCCATTATATAATCATATTGTTGTGCCACAGGTGCTCCCGGCTGAGCTGTTGAAAGAATTACCCTTACCTGCCGAACCTTATACAAATACCCTTCATTATTTGGAGCACAATAGCTACAGAATTGTATCTTTGCACACGTTTTTTCAGGAAAAAATAAAACAGCATTTATATATTATCAACAGCGAAGGCATAGTTGTTTACCAGGATTTGTTGAACAGCAACATACAAAAATTGCAGCCCGAGGCGTTTGTAGTACATAAGAATAACCTGATCTATTTAAAAGAACGATCAGCATTAATAGTTTTAAACTTATAAGTTACTGTATTATAATTCATTATGAAAGTAAAGATTTTATTAGTCATCGCTCCCCTACTTACCCTGTCCATATCCATTTTTGCAAACCCGGTTGTAGACTCTGTTGGAGTTGAAAACCTGAACGGAAAAAAAGTTGTACTACACAAACTTG
>Ga0105239_10002056_pt1 | contig 26086 bp, 23 predicted proteins | sample KBSC44metaG_FD_92761 | JGI IMG/M metagenome (GOLD analysis project Ga0105239, IMG submission 92761) | Corn rhizosphere microbial communities from Kellogg Biological Station, Michigan, USA - KBS C4-4 metaG | ecosystem: Host-associated > Plants > Roots > Rhizosphere > Soil | place: Michigan, USA...
CACCGAAGTCGTCGAACATGGTGAGCCGCGGCCGCTTCTTCACCTCGGTGAACAGCGCCTCCAGCTCGACGCGGTGCAGCGTCTCCTTCTCCAGCAGCTCACCGGCCAGGGTGTCGAGCACGTCGCGGTACTCGGTGAGGATCTCCCACGCCTCCGTGTGGGCGGCCTCGATCAGCTTGCGGACCTCGTCGTCGATGATCTGGGCGACCTCGTGGCTGTAGTCGGCCTGGTTGCCCATCGAACGGCCAAGGAACGGGTCGCCGTGCTCGGTGCCGTAGCGCACCGCTCCCAGCTTGGCGCTCATGCCGTACTCGGTGACCATGGCGCGGGCGATCTTGGTGGCCTGGTCGATGTCGGACGACGCACCGGTGGTGGGCTCGCGGAACACCAGTTCCTCAGCGGCACGTCCGCCCATGGCGAACACCAGGCGGGCGATCATCTCCGAGCGGGTCATGAGGCCCTTGTCGTCCTCGGGCACCGACATGGCATGGCCGCCGGTGCGCCCGCGCGCCAAGATCGTCACCTTGTAGATCGGCTCGATGTCCGGCATCGCCCACGCGGCGAGCGTGTGCCCGCCTTCGTGGTAGGCGGTGATCTTCTTCTCGTGCTCGCTGATGATGCGGCCCTTGCGGCGCGGACCGCCGACGACGCGGTCCACGGCCTCCTCGAGCGCGGCACCGGTGATGACGGTGCCGTTCTCGCGGGCGGTGAGCAGCGCGGCCTCGTTGATGACGTTCGCCAGGTCGGCGCCCGACATTCCGACGGTGCGCTTGGCCAGCCCGTCCAGGTCGGCGTCGGGCGCGATCGGCTTGCCCGCCGAGTGCACCCGCAGCACGGCACGACGGCCCGCGATGTCGGGGTTGGACACCGGGATCTGGCGGTCGAACCGGCCGGGCCGCAGCAGCGCAGGATCGAGGATGTCGGGCCGGTTGGTTGCCGCGATGAGGATGACGCCCTGGCGCTCGCCGAAGCCGTCCATCTCGACGAGCAGCTGGTTGAGGGTCTGCTCGCGTTCGTCGTGCCCTCCGCCAAGGCCTGCGCCGCGCTGGCGGCCGACGGCGTCGATCTCGTCGACGAAGATGATGCAGGGGCTGTTCTGCTTGGCCTGTTCGAACATGTCGCGGACGCGTGAGGCGCCGACACCGACGAACATCTCGACGAAGTCCGAACCCGAGATGGTGAAGAAGGGCACCCCGGCCTCACCTGCGACGGCGCGGGCCAACAGCGTCTTGCCGGTGCCTGGCGGGCCGTACAGCAGCACGCCCTTCGGGATCTTGGCGCCGAGCGCCTGATACCGCGTCGGGTTCTGCAGGAAGTCCTTGATCTCGTAGAGCTCCTCGACCGCCTCGTCGACGCCTGCGACGTCGGCGAACGTGGTCTTGGGCAAGTCCTTGTTGAGCTGCTTGGCCTTCGACTTGCCGAAGCCGAAGCCCATCCGGCCGCCGGACTGCATGCGGGAGAACATCACGAACAACCCGACGAGCAGCAGAAGCGGCAACATGTAGAGGAGTAGCGATCCGAGCACGCTGCTCTCGGTGACCATGGTGTTGGTCTTGACGTTCTTCGCGGTCAGCGCGTTGAACAGGTCCACCCCGTACCCGGTGGGGTACTTCGTGATGATCTGCTTCTTGCCCTGGGTGTCGCCGTTGCCGTTCTTGAGGTCCAGGCGGACCTGCTGTTCCCGGTCGTCGATCTGGGCGCTGTTGACGTTGTCGGCGTTGATCTGGGCGACGGCTACCGACGTGTCGACCGGCGTGTAGTCGCGCGTGTCATCGCTGAAGTAGAAGAAGGACCAGCCCAGGAGCAACACGACCGCGACCGCGGTCAAGGTACGGATGACGTTTTTTCGGTTCATCGAGCATCGGCCGTCTGGGGCCAGGTCCTTCCGATACGCACAGCTGGGTCAGTTCAGGCTACCGCTAGACCAACGTCGGACAGTTCCCGACGCTGTATTGAGCCGAGGGCGTAGCCATGCAGACTGAGATGGTGATCACATCCTCCGAGCGGTTAGTCAACACCAATGGCGTGCAGTTGCGGGTGACCGAGGCGGGCGATCGGGGCGCGCCGGTCGTGGTCCTGGCACACGGCTTCCCCGAGTTGGCGTACTCCTGGCGACACCAGATCCCGGTCCTCGCCGATGCCGGCTACCACGTGCTTGCTCCAGATCAGCGCGGCTACGGCGGCTCGACCAAGCCCGATTCGGTCGACGACTACGACATCGTGGCGCTGACGGGTGACGTCGCTGGCCTGCTCGACGACGTCGGCGCGGAGAAGGCCGTGGTGATCGGGCACGACTGGGGCTCGGTGGTCGCCACCAACTTCCCGCTGCTGCATCCGGACCGCATCTCCGCGTGCGTGGCCGTGAGCGTGCCGCCCGTCCCCCGCTCGTTGGTGCGGCCCACGGAGGCCTGGCGGAGCGCCTTCGGGGAGAACTTCTTCTACGTCCTCTACTTCCAGGAGCCCGGCGTCGCCGACGCCGAGCTGGGCAGTGACACCGCCCGCACCATCCGCAGGTTGATGGGTGGCATCCGCTCGACAGACAGCGAGAACCTCTTCGTGCAGATGGCGACCCCCGGTCCAGAGGGCTTCATCGAGCGCTTGCCAGAACCAGTGGGCAGCCCTGAGTGGATCAGCCAGGACGAGATCGACCATTACGTCGCCGAGTTCACCAGGACCGGATTCACCGGTCCGCTGAACTGGTATCGCAACTTCGACAGGAACTGGGAGCTGACCGAGACCACGCCTGCGCCCACCATCGCGGTGCCGACGCTGTTCATCGGTGGCACCGCGGACCCGGCCTTGGCGATGACGCCGCGTGACCGGGTCACCGACGTCGTGTCCGGGCCGTACCGCGAGGTGCTCATCGACGGCGCAGGGCACTGGCTTCAGCAGGAACGGCCGGACGAGGTCAACGCGGCACTGCTGGAGTTCCTTGCCGGTCTGGGGGCCAAGTGAACAAGCCACTGAACTTCGGGGTCTTCATCACGCCGTTCCATCCGGTCGGCCAATCTCCCACCACCGCACTGCAATACGACATGGAGCGGGTCGAGGCGCTGGACCGCCTCGGGTTCGACGAGGCCTGGTTCGGCGAGCACCATTCCGGTGGCTACGAGCTGATCGCCTGCCCAGAGGTCTTCATCGCCGCGGCCGCCGAGCGCACCAAGCACATCCGATTCGGCACCGGCGTGGTGTCGCTGCCCTACCACCACCCGTTGATGGTGGCCGACCGGTGGGTGCTGCTCGACCACCTCACCCGCGGGCGGGTGATCTTCGGCACCGGCCCTGGAGCGCTGCCGTCGGACGCCTACATGATGGGCATCGACCCGGTGAACCAGCGACCGATGATGCAGGAGGCGCTCGAAGCGATCCTTGCGCTCTTCCGGGCAGGGCCTGGCGAACGCATCACCAGGGAGACGGATTGGTTCACCCTGCGCGACGCCGCACTGCACATGCGGCCATACACCTGGCCGTATCCCGAAATCGCATGTGCGGCAATGGTCTCCCCGTCGGGTCCGCGCCTCGCCGGATCCCTTGGCACCTCGCTGCTCTCGCTGTCGATGTCGGTCCCAGGCGGTTTCGCCGCGCTGGAGACCACCTGGGACGTCGTCGGCGATCAGGCCGCCAAGTCGGGCCGCGACGCTCCGGACCGCGAGGACTGGCGGGTGCTCGGCATCGTGCACCTTGCCGATACCAAGGACCAGGCCATCGACGACTGCACGTACGGCCTGCAGGACTTCGCGGAGTACTTCGGCGCCGCGGGCTTCGTACCTCTCAACAACGACGTCGAAGGCGGCCAGACGCCGACACAGTTCGTCGAAGACTATGCGAGCAAGGGCAATTGCTGCATCGGCACGCCTGCGGAGGCGATCGCCTACATTCAGGATCTGCTCGACCGTTCGGGTGGGTTCGGGACGTTCCTGCTGCTCGGCCACGACTGGGCGTCACCAGCTGCCACCTACCATTCCTACGAGCTGTTCGCGCGAGAAGTGGTGCCGCACTTCAAGGGTCAGCTGGCTGCGCCCCACGAGTCGCACGAATGGGCCAAGGGCATTCGCGACCAGCTGTTCGGCAGGGCGGGCCAGGCGATCGTCAACGCGATCACCGAGCACGTCGAGGAACAGAAGGCCGCCGCTGCACCGGTGGAGAGCAGCTGATGCGCGGTTCGGTGCTGCGCGGCGGGCGCATGGTCTACCGCGACGATCTACCAGAGCCCGTTCCCGGGCCGGGGCAGGTGCTGGTCGGGATCAAGGCGTGCGGGATCTGTGGGTCGGACCTGCACTTCGCCAAGCACGGGGGCGACGTGCTCGCGGCGAGCGCGCAGCTGGAGGGTCTGCCCGCGGGCTCGGGTGTCTCGGTCGACCTCGACGCCGACGTGTTCATGGGCCACGAGTTCAGCGCCGAAATCCTCGACGCGGGCCCGAGCACCGAGGCGCCACCGGCTGGCACCCTGGTCACGTCGGTTCCGGTGCTGTTGTCGCAGACCGGCGTCGAGATGATCGTCTACAGCAACAGCACGCTCGGCGGTTACGCCGAGCGAATGCTGCTGTACGCGCCGCTGCTACTGCCGGTGCCCAACGGGCTCGACGCCAGGCACGCCGCGCTCACCGAACCCGTGGCGGTCGGCCTGCACGCGGTCAACAAGTCCGGCATCGAGCGCGGTGAGACGGCGTTGGTGATCGGGTGTGGACCCATCGGGATCGCGATCATCGCGGCGCTGAAGGCGCGCGGCGTGGAAACCATCGTGGCTTCGGACTTCTCGTCGAAGCGGCGCGAGTTGGCGTCGACCGTCGGGGCGCACCGCACCGTCGACCCGGCCGACGGCTCACCGTTCGAATCGACCTCGCCCGCCGTCGTCTTCGAGGCGGTAGGCGCGCCGGGCGTCATCGACGACGTCTTCCGGAGGGCGCCGGGCCGGACCCGGCTCGTCGTGGCGGGCGTGTGCATGCAGCCCGACGCGGTGCATCCGTTCTTCGGAATCGCCAAGGAGATCAACGTGCAGTTCGTGTTCGGCTATGACCCCGAGGAGTTCGCGAGCTCGCTGCGGTCGATCGCCGATGGCGAGGTGGACGTGACCCCGATGATCACCGGCGAGGTGGGTCTTGACGCGGTCGGTGGGGCGTTCGACGAGCTGTCCGACCCTGACCGGCATTGCAAGATTCTGGTGGTGCCGGATCTGTAGGGTGCCTGTATGCCGATCGCCGCATGGACGAAGACGCCCACTCGACTGTTCGTTCTCGTCGTGGCGGGACTGGCGATGGTAGGGCTTTCGGCGTGCGATTCGGCGTCGGGGCCGACCGATGCGAACGGCCCCGACTCCCACGTCCGGCAGGTCACCGTGGTCGGCGCCGGCAAGGTGCAGGGCACGCCCGACACCGTCACGGTGGACGCCGCGATCGAGACCATCGCGCCCGACACCACGGCCGCACTGAGCCAGAGCAACGACCGCATGAACGCCGTTCTCGACGCGGTGAAGGGCCAGGGCATCGACCCCAAGGACATCAGCACCACCGGCGTCACCCTGCAGCCGCAGTACGGCGACAACTCGGTCATCACGGCGTACCGGGCGAACAACTCGATCGAGGTGAAGGTCCGCAAGTTCGACGTCGCCTCCGGCGTGATCACCGCGATTCAGACCGCGGGCGGCAACGCCACCAGGATCAATTCGGTCAACCTGTCCATCGAGGACGACTCTCAGCTGGTGAAGGACGCGCGTGCGCACGCCTTCAACGACGCCAAGGACCGTGCCCAGCAGTACGCGCAGTTGTCCGGGCTGAAGCTCGGCAAGGTCATCTCGATCTCGGAGGCGGGGGCCCAGACCCCGCCCCCGACGCCGATGCCCAAGTTCGACGCCATGTCCGAGGCCGCGGTGCCGATCGAGCCGGGTCAGCAGACCGTCGGCTTCTCGGTGACGGTGGTCTGGGAGCTCGTCTAGACCGGCTAGACCGGACTGATCTGCACCGGGATCCCGTTCAGCACCGCGGTTCCCGACAGCGGATCCAGCGACGTCCCGTCGTTGAGCTGGTTGACGTTCACGCCCGGTTGACCGGCGGCCACCGTCTGCCTGGTTCCGCCTTGGTCGTGCCCCCAGCCGTGCGGTAGCGAGACGACGCCGCGCCGGATGTCTCCTGTGATCTCGACGGGTGCCTCGAGCTCGCCACCGGGCCCCTTGATGCGCGCCCTGTCCGTGACACCGAGATCGGCTGCGTCGTCCGGATGGATCCGCAGCGTGCAGCGGTTCGTGCCGCCCACGAGCGCAGGCAGGTTGTGCATCCAGCTGTTGTTGGACCGCAGATGTCTGCGGCCGATCAGGACGAAGTCGTCGGCGTCACGACCGAGCGATGCGCGCAACCTGTCCATGTCGGCCACTAACGGCTCCGGCGCGAGCTCGACCTTGCCCGACGGCGTGCGCAACACCTCGGTCAGCCGCGGGCGCAGCGGGCCGAAGTCGATGCCGTGCGGGGCGTCCTTGAGCCGGTTCAGGGTCAGCCCTTCGGGTTTCGCGCCGAAGGCGTCGCCGTACGGCCCAAGCCGGAGCATCATGTCCAGCCTGCGTTCGTAACCCCTGCCAGGCGGAAGCATGGCGGTCAGCTCGTCCACCGCGCGGCCCGCCACCGGCGAATCGGGATCGGCGACCTCCTTGGCCAGCGTCGCCGCGATCACCTGCTCGTCGACGAGCGCGGGATCGGCGAACGGGCCAAGTCCGTACAGGATCAGCGCGATGCGGGCGAGGATCTCCGGCTCGTCGGGGCGGCCGGCGTCGAGCGGAAGCACGGGCAGTGAGTACCGCGCGTTGTTGCGCACCGCCAGATTGCTCAGTGCGACGTCGAAGTGAGCGCTGCGCGAGGGCGGCGGCGGCGGAAGGATGACGTCGGCGTGCCTGGTGGTTTCGTTGAGGTACGGGTCGACGCTGACCATGAAGCCGACCCCTTCGAGGGCGCGGCTGAGCCGGTCACCGTCTGGGGCGGACAGCACGGGGTTGCCCGCGACGGTGATGACGGCCTTGACCTGGCCTTCGCCTTCGGTATCGATCTCCTCGGGCAGCGCGGCGGCAGGAAGTTCGGACAGCGCTTCTGGGTATCCGGACACCCGGCTGTGCCAGCGTCCGGTGCGGAAGCCCCTTCCCGGTTTCGGTGGGCGGGCGGCGGGCCCAACCGGTGACTGCGCGAACATCGCACCGCCCGGCCGGTCCAGATTGCCGGTCAGGACGTTGATGACGTCTACGAGCCAGCTGCCGACGGTGCCGAATTCGACTGTGGACGTTCCGATTCGGCCGTACACGGCGGCCGAGGGTGCGGCGGCGATCTCGCGTGCCAGGGTTCGGATGTCCTCCGCGGACACCCCGCAGTGCGCGGCGACGTCCTCCGGCGCGAACCCGGCCGCCAGCGCACGGACGTCGTCGACGCCGGTGACGTGCTCGGCGACGTCGCCGAGGTCGACCAGGCCCTCGTCGAACAGGGCGTGCACAACGGCGAACAGCAGCGCCGCATCCGTGCCTGGCCGCGGCGCGATGTGACGATCGGCCATCGCCGCCGTGCGGGTGCGGGCCGGATCGATCACCACCAGCCGGCCCCCGCGCTTGCGGAGCGCCTTGAGCTTGCCGCCGAAGTCGGCAGCGGTGGCCAGACTTCCGTTGGACACCAACGGATTCGCCCCGATCACGACGAGGTAGTCGGTGCGGTCGAGATCGGGAACGGTGAACGCCACCGGGTTGCCGAACATGAAGCCCAGCGAGACGTGCTTGGGCATCTGATCGAGCGTGCTCGCCGAGTAGACCTGATGGGTGCCGAGCCCGCGGATGATCAGCGGTACGTACAACGAACCGGCGATGGTGTGCGCGTTCGGGTTGCCGAAGTAGACCGCCACCGACTCGCCGCCGCTTTCCGCGATCACGGCGGACAGGCCACGTGCGGCGGCCTCGAACGCTTCGTCCCAGCTGACCTCGACCAGCTGGCCGTCACGACGGACCAGTGGACGGGTCAGTCGGTCGGGGTCGCCGTCGAGTTCGCCGAAACTGGCGCCCTTCGGGCAGATGAATCCCGCGCTGAAGACGTCATCGCGGTCGCCGCGTGCCGCGGTCACGCGCGCGGCGGCGTCGTCGATCTCGAGGGTGAGTCCACAGGTGGCTTCGCAGAACGGGCAGATGCGCAGGGCTTGGCGGGTCACTCCCCCATCTTGCGCTCGCATCGGTCACTTGAGAACGAGACCCCTGGGAAGAGGTCGGGCCGGATCGACTTCGACGTGGATGACGTTGCATTCGGCGCTTGCCGCCCAGTCGGGCATCCAGCTCTCCACGTAGTACTCACCGGGATTCAGGGGCGGGTGCCAGCCCTCCTGACGGGTGCTCTCGTCCAGCCCCGCCCACACCTGTCGGTAGCCGAGATCCCTGAGGACCTCCAGCGCTTCGGCCAGGGCGTCGTTGCCCACCGGCGTTAGGCCTCGCCTTCGTAGACCTTTGGATCGAGAGTGCCGATGTAGGGCAGGTCGCGGTAGCGCTCGGCGTAGTCGAGGCCGTAACCGACGACGAACTCGTTGGGGATGTCGAACCCGATGTGGGCGATGTCGACGTCGGCGCGCATGGCGTCCGGCTTGCGCAGCAGCGTGCACACGCTCAGCGACCGCGGGCGGCGGGTAGCGAGGTTGCGGAGCAGCCACGACAGGGTCAGGCCGGAGTCGACGATGTCCTCGACGATGAGCACGTCACGGTCGTTGATGTCGCGGTCGAGGTCCTTGAGGATGCGCACCACACCGGATGACGAGGTCGACGATCCGTACGAGCTGACCGCCATGAACTCCAGCTGGGTGGGCAGCGGGATGGCGCGGGCCAGGTCGGTGACGAACATGACCGCACCCTTGAGCACCGTCACCAGCAGCAGGTCCTGCCCGTTCTCGCCAACGGCGTCGCGGTACCTCTCGGCGAGCTCCGCCCCCAGTTCGGCAATCCGCGCCTGGATCTCGTCCTCGGACAGCAACACCGACTTGATGTCACCCGGGTACAGGTCGGCGGCAGGATCTGCAGGCACGGCAACAGCGTGCCACGTCAGCGTGTCCGCGACCAAGACGGCCCGTGAACCGACGGGTTCAGACGGGCTCGCGGTACGTGATCAGCACACCGTCGCGACGCCCCGCGAACAGCCGTTCGCGGCGCAGAGGGGAGCCGACAGCCACCCCGCCCTGGCCGCGCCAGTCGGTGACGAGGCGGTCAACTGCGCGGATCTGTGCGTCGGTGAGATCGCTCGCGCCGCTGGTCAGCAGCCAGGCCCTGATCACCCTGCGCCGGACGGCTGCGGGCAGGTCGGCGAGCCGTGCCGTTGCGGGTCCGTCGTCGGTGTTCATCCCGGCCGACGCGCGCCCTGCCTGCTCGTCGAGGGCGTCGTTGTCGTCGCGCAACGCGGCGGCAGTGCGGGCCAGTGCCTCGGCCACTCCGCCACCGAGCACGTCCTCAAGAAGCGGAAGCACCTCGGCGCGCAGTCGTACGCGGGTGAACCGCGGGTCGACGTTGTGGGGGTCCTGCCACGGGGCGACACCCAGCTCCGCGCATGCCGAGTGCGTGACTGCACGTCGGACGCCAAGAAGGGGCCGTAGCCACGGCGGGTCCCACGGCCGCATCCCTGCGATCGACCTTGCTCCCGAGCCGCGGCCGAGGCCGAGCAGCACCGTCTCGGCCTGGTCGTCCAGCGTGTGCGCGAGCAGCACCGGCGCGCCGTCGCGGGCCGCTCCGAGCGCCGCGTAGCGGGCGGTTCTCGCAGCGGACTCCGGGCCGCCTTCCGAGCCGACGTCGACGCAAAGCACCTGGGCGTCAACGCAACCCAACCGCAGAGCGTGTTCGCGTGCGATCGCTGCGACGTCGGCCGAGCCCAATTGCAGCCCATGGTCGACGATCAACGCCGTGGTGGGCCGAAGCCCCGCCGCAACGGCGGTCAGCGCAAGGGAGTCGGCACCGCCGGAAAGGGCGACGCACCACCGGCCCTCTTCGGGGAGGTGAGCACGGGCGAGTTCGGCGACCGCCCTGCGCAGCGTCGCTACAGAACCCTGTCGATCCATCGCTGTGGCTCGTCGATTTCACTTGGCAGAGGCAGGGTTTCGGGGCTCGACCACACCGTGTTGAACCGTGCCATGCCCACGCCAGCCACGACGTGGTCGACGAAGGCCTTGCCTCGGGTGTACTGGCTCATCTTGGCGTCGAAACCCAACAGCGCCCGCAGGACCCGTTGCAGCGGCGGCTGCCTGCGTTCGCGGCGCTCGTTGAACCGGCGCCGGATGGTGGCCACCGACGGCACCACCGCGGGGCCGACGGCGTCCATGACGTGGTCGGCATGCCCCTCGAGGAGCGTGCCGAGCACCAACAGCTGGTCGAGCGCCTTGCGCTGGGGCTCCGACTGCATGGCCCGCAAAATGCCAAGCACCCCTTCGGAATTCGGCTCGGCGGGGCCGTCATCGGTGCCGTTGCGGCGACTGCGGACCAACGCGAACAGCCGGTCGATCACCTGGGCCGGGTCCTGGTCGCCGTCGTCGGTCAGCACGGCTAGACATTTCGACATGTGCTCGGCCAGCCACGGGTTGGCCTTGAACTGGACCCGGTGGGTGACCTCGTGCAGGCAAACCCAGAGGCGGAAGTCGGCAGGCGACACACGCAGTTGACGCTCGACGGCAATCACGTTGGGGTACACCAGAAGTAGCGCGCCACCGTTGGAAGCGAACGGATCGTACTGACCCAGGATGCCCGACGAGATGAAGGCGAGCACCGCGCCCGTCTGCGCGCCGGTGACGCGGCCCGTGATGAAACCGCTCGACTTCTCGGCGCCGCCGGTCATCAACCGCATCGATTGCGTTGCCGCACGCACCCATTCGCCACGGTCGATGACCCGGGCCTCAGAAGGACTGCGGATGGCGTCCTCCAGCAACGTGACGTCGCGCACGGGCAGCTCGGCCCTGCGAGAGGCTTCCGCCAACTGCTCGATGGCCTGCTCGCGGGTGTAGTCGCTGACCGGCGGCGCGGGCCGGACCAGCTTGGTACCGACGGTGGCCGCGAAGCCCCAGTCGACGGTGCGCCCGACGGTCGGCGTGTCGGCTGGGCTCACGTGCCACATCCGCAGGAGCGCAGGGTCGCGGCGAGCGCGTCGATCGCGGTGCGGCCGGTGGGCCCGGCGTTGTTGGACATGAGCGCGAACGTCAGGACCCGGCCGCTGGCGTCGGTGACGATGCCCGCCAGTGTGTTCGTTCCGGTCAGCGAGCCGGTCTTGGCCCGAAGGTATCCGGCGGCGGAGCGGCCCGCGTCGGTGTCGAGGTAGCGGTTGGACAGCGTTCCACTGCCCCCGGCGATCGGCAGCAGGTCCACCAGCGGGCGCAGTTCCGGTGTCTTGTCGCCAGAGGCGGCACCGACCACCTCGTCGAGCGTCTCGGCGGTCAGCCTGTCGTCGACCGAAAGCCCGCTGGAGTCGACCAATGTGGCGCCTGTGGTGTCGACCCCTGCGGAATCGAGTTGACCCAACACGGCCTGCACGCCACCGGTGAAGCTCTGCGGACGGCCCTTGGCGGCGGCGACCTCACGGCCGATCGACTCTGCCATCACGTTGTCCGAGGCGTTCATCATCTCGCGCAGCCGTTCCATCAGCGGCGGTGACTGCACCGTCGCGATGGTCTTGGCGTTTGCAATCGGTGCCGGCACGAAGGTGACGGACGCGGCGTCGACGCCGAACGCCGCGGCAAGGGCGCGGCCCGCGTCGAGTGCCGGGGTGCCCGAGCGCCGCGAGTCGACGCTGACGGGCTGGGTCCGGCCTGCGTCGAGCATGACCGCCTCCATCGGGGCGATGTCACCGTTCAGGATGTCCAGCGGATCCCACCCTGGCGCCATGGTAGGCCCGCTAAAGGCGGTGGCGTCGACCTGAACGGCGGTGACGGCGACCCCCTCCTTGCGCACCTGGTCGACGAGGTCGCTGATCCGTGCGGCGTCGCGGTACCAGGTCGGCGTGGACGGCGGTGCGGCCGACAACGTCGGGTCCCCACCCCCCTTGAGGATGATCAGCCCAGGGTTGTCCGGGTCGGTCTGCACCTTGGTGGTCAGGCGCGCATCGCGGTCGAGGGTGAGCAGCGCGGCGGCGGTGGTGAGCAGTTTGTTCACCGATGCGGGCTGCATCGGGACGTTCGCGCCCTGTGCCCACAGTTGCGCGCCGGTCATCGCGTCGGTGACGCGGCCGGTGAACATGCCGAGGTTGGGGTCGGCGACGAACGGCGCGAGGACGGCGGTGAGCTTGTCGGGCGTCGGTTTGGGTGCGGTGTCCGCGAGGGGCGTGACGCCGGGTGCGGCCTGCGCGGGTGTCGGCTGCGGCTTGACGGTCTTCGCGTCGCTGGTGGAACGGCCACCCGAGGTGACGACGGCGGCCACGGCGACCACCGCGGCGACGACCAGCAGCACCGCCACGCCGACCACCACGTGCGTGGATCGACGCCATCGAGCGGGCCGCATGTGTCTCCTGGGATTGGAGGGCTGCCGAGCAACCCGTGTAGTGCAGGATATCGCTCGTCTAGGCTTGGCCCGCGTCGTCACCCGACGACCCCAAGCAGATGTGAAGGAGCCGCGGCGGTGGAGTTCGACGTCGTCATCGAGATCCCTAAGGGTTCGCGCAACAAGTACGAGGTGGATCACGACTCCGGCCGGGTCAAGCTCGACCGCTACCTCTACACGGCGTTCGGCTACCCGGCCGACTACGGATTCTTCGAGAACACCCTCGGCGAGGACGGCGATCCGCTGGACGCGTTGGTGTTGCTCCCCGAGTCCGTCTTCCCTGGCTGCATCGTCGAGGCCAGGCCGGTCGCGATGTTCAAGATGACGGACGAGGCTGGCGGCGACGACAAGCTGCTCTGCGTGCCCGCCGGCGACCCCCGCTGGGATCACATCCAGGACCTCGCCGACGTGCCGCCGTTCGAGCTCGAGGCGATCAAGCACTTCTTCGTGCACTACAAGGACCTCGAGCCGGGCAAGTTCGTGAAGGCGGCCGACTGGGCGGGCCGCGAAGAGGCCGAGGCCGAGTTGCAGCGCTCGATCGAGCGGTTCAAAACCTCGGGTCACTGATGAGCGCTTGCGCGAAGAAGCTCAGATCCTGATTTAGCACTGCCGTAACACGTGGTAACCCACACGTGTCTTCAGCCTTCGATCATGGCGATGTGCTCTTGCATCAGGGGATCGGGCTCGACGCGTTCAACGCGCTGCCGGAACGCAAGGCCGTACACGCGCTCTACGAGTGCTGCAACAGTCTGGCGCTGGCCCGCGAGCTGGTACGCGGTCGCGCCTACGACGATCACGACGCGCTGTTCCGTCGCGCCGACGCGCTGCTCTTCGCACTGTCGGAGGCCACGGTGGACCAGATCCTGGACGCCTGCCCGCACGTCGGGCGCCGGCCCCGCAGCGCGAAGTCGCAGGCCGAGCAGTGCGCAATCTGGGATGACGATGCCGAGGTGATGGCCGGACTTGCCGACGCCGCCGGGCAGTATGCGACCAAGTTCGGGTTCGGATTCGTCATGTACGTCGGCGGCCTGCGGGCAGTCGACGTCCTCGGCACGGTGTCCGACCGCATGCACAACGACGTCGAGACCGAGCGCAAGGTGCTCCGCAACGAGCTGGCCAAGATCAACCGGACGCGCCTGGAGCGCATGCTTGGACCCGAAGGCGGCTACCACAACTGGTGACGCCCGCCGCTCGCTCTAGGCTCGTCTGAGTGAGCACCAGCCCTTCCTTCCTGTCACTGCCCGATCTCGCCTCCCGCCCCGCCGGTGGAGCAGTCGTGTGGGCCAATGACGAGCTCTTCGCCGAGAAGGAGAACCTGATCAAGCCCGCGCCTGCCGAATTCCGGCCTGCGACCTTCGGGCACAAGGGCCAGGTGTACGACGGCTGGGAGACCAGACGGCGGCGCGGGGCCACCGTCGACTCCCGCGACGCGGCGATCGTGCGGCTCGGAGCGCCGGGCATCGTGCGCGGCGTCGTGGTCGACACCGCCTGGTTCACTGGCAACTACCCGCCGCAGATCTCGGTCGAGGCCGCCTACGTGCCGGGCCATCCTTCGGTCGACGAGCTGGTGGACAAGGCCGAGTGGACGACGATCGTCGACCGCAGCCCGGTCGACGGCGACACCCGCAACCCGTTCCAGGTGCACTCGGGGCGGCGCTTTTCGCACGTTCGGCTGTCGATGTACCCCGATGGCGGCATCGCGCGATTCCGGGTACACGGGGAGGGTCTGCTCGACCCGCGGTTCGCCGACGGGCAGCCGCTCGATCTGGCAGCGTTGGAGAACGGCGGCCGGATCACCGCATGCTCCAACATGTTCTACGGTTCGCCGAACAACCTGCTGCTGCCCGGCGGGGCCCGCAGCATGGGCGAGGGTTGGGAGACGTCTCGGCGGCGCGACACCGGAAACGACTGGGTGCAGGTGCATTTGGCGAGTCAGGGCGTCGTCACGACGGCGGAGCTCGACACGTCCTACTTCATCGGCAACGCGCCGGGATGGGGCCGCCTGACCGGGCGTGATGGTTCCGGAGAATGGTTCGAGCTGTTGCCGACCACCGAGTTGCAGCCCGACACCAGACACCGCTTCTTGATCGGCGACGACCGGCCCGTCACCGAGGCCCGGCTCGACATTCATCCCGACGGCGGCATGGCGCGGCTGCGGCTGTTCGGTGGGCTCACCCCCGATGGCCTGCAGCGGGTCAAGGACGCCTGGGACGCCAGCCGGTAACGCCTCGCCGATCGAGCGCCCGTTGGATGATGGCTCGATGGACAACGTTCGGAGGGCAGGAACGAAGTGACTCGGGAATTCAACGTAGTTCACGGACACTGGGACGCCCGTTTCGACAAGGTCGCCGAGGCACTTGCCGACGAGATCGCCACCGGTGGCGAGGTCGGTGCCGCCATTGCGATCGACATCGGCGGTGAGCCGGTGGTCGACATATGGGGTGGCCACGCCGACGCCGCCAAGACGACACCGTGGACCGAGGACACCATCGTCAACGTCTGGTCATCGACCAAGACGGTGACCGCGTTGGCGGGCCTGATGGTGATCGATCGCGGTCTGATCGAACCGAGCACGCATGTCGCGAGCGTCTGGCCGGAGTTCGCCGCCAACGGCAAGGAAGACATCGAGTTCCGACATCTACTCACCCATACTTCCGGCGTCTCGGGCTGGGAGCAGCCCGTCGTCGTCGAGGACCTCTACGACTGGGAGAAGTCCACTGCCATGCTCGCCGCGCAGGCGCCGTGGTGGGAGCCTGGCACGGCGTCGGGCTACCACGCCTTGACGCACGGCCACCTGATCGGTGAAGTGGTGCGCCGTGTCACCGGCAAGACGCTCAAGCAGTTCGTCGCCGACGAGATCGCAGGCCCGCTCGGCGCGGACTTCCAGATCGGTGCCGCGCCCGAGGATTTCGCGCGGATCGCGGAGATCATCCCCGCCGCAGACCCGATGGAGGGCATCCCACCGATGGACCAGTGGACGGAGCAGATGCTGAAGACCTTCACCGGTCCCGCGCCGGACCCCGCGGCCGCCAACACCCTCGAGTGGCGGGCCGCCGACATGGGTGCCGTCAATGGCCACACCAACGCGCGTGCGCTGGCGCGGATCCTGTCGTCGATTTCTCTCGGCGGCGAGGTCGATGGCGTGCGACTCCTTCGCCCCGAGACGATCGAGAAGATCTTCGAGGTGCAGTGCGACGGACCTGATCTGGTGCTCGCCGGGCACCGCATCCGTTGGGGACTCGGCTTCGGATTACCCGCGCCGGAGTCCATTCCATTCGTACCCGACGAGAAGATCTGCTTCTGGGGCGGTTGGGGTGGTTCGTGGGAGACGATGAACCCCGACCGGCGTACGACGATCGCCTACGTGATGAACAAGATGGGCCCGGGCGTCGAGGGCTCAGCCAGGACCAATCGCTACTTCAACCTCGTCTACGACGCGCTCTCCTGAGCGACCACCGCTGGCGTGGGCTTCGCGACGGTCGCCTTCTTCTTGGCGCGCAGGCGCTTTGCGTAGTTCATCCCCGGCTTCTCGATGCCGTAGTAGGTCACGGTGGCCGCGAGGATGGTGCAGGTGAGCAGGAGCACGATGTTGCGGAGCATCGCTGGCAGCGTGTCACCGGCCATCCAGCCGATCTTTCCGAGTAGGAGCAGCATCGGGAAGTGCCACAGGTAGGCGGACAGCGAGACCTCGCCGACGTACCGCATGGGGCGGGCGTCGAGCCACACCGCCAGCTTGGTCTTCTCTCCGCGTCCGAGCGGGGCCACGATGACGACGATCATCAATGCGGCTACGACGCTGACGCCCATCGTCGCGTACTGATTCGCGACGACCAGCAGCACTCCGGACACCAGGAACACCGGAAGGATCGCCACGGCGCTGATCATTCGGACCCGCTTGGCGATGTTCTCGCGCAGGGCACCGTGTTCGAGCGCGACGAACACGATGGCGGCGAACATGCCGAGCGCGAAGTTGTCGGCGTTGGTCAGGAAGCTCTTCGCAAACACCGCAGACCAGTTCGGGCCCCAGTTGAGCAGGATGAAGTCGGTGGTGCTCGAGTTCGCATACACGAGCGGCGTCAGCGACCGACCGATGAATCCGATGGCGAGCAGGATGAGCGGAGCGACCGCGGCCACCAGGAACGGATTCCTGTTCGACGTCTTGCGCAGTCTGAAGAGCAGGTAGCCCAGCAGCGGCAGCGACGTGTAGAAGGCGTACTCAAGGGTGAGCGACCACGACGGGTTGATGCCCGTCTGGATGTAGCCGGGGAAATACGTCTGCGTCAGTGTCAGGTTGGCGATCAGCATGCCGGGATCGGTGATCATGCCGGTGCCGTCTTCGGTACCTACGGCCTGGAGGGCGGGGTTCTGGACGTACGACAACCGCAGGACGAAGTTCACGAACAGGAAGATCACCAGGTAGACGGGAATGATCCTGGCGAACCGATGCACGACATAGTCGGTGACGTCGGGCATCTTGCCCACTGAACGCTCTTCAACCACATTGCGGACGTATGGCAGAAACAGCAGGAAGCCACTCAGGACGAAGAAGTACACCAGCGAGAACCCGAAGATGCCGGTCTGCCATGTCGCCGCGGTCTTCGGCGAATAGTGCGTCGTCACGTGCGTGATGGCGATCATTAGGCACAGTGCTCCGCGCACGCCGTCCAGACCGATGATGCGTGCCCGCTTGCGGCGGGGAGGGCTCGCCGGTTCCTGCGCTGCCGCGCTGGTGCTGACTGCTTCTTGGGTCATGCGTGCTGATCCTCAATGTGTTTCGTAGTCACGTCCCGGGCAAGCTGCGCTTCCTGGCCGGAGCCGTACCCGTCCGATCGCCATGGACTCGGGTGCAACCTGGTGGGCAACATAGTCGATTCAGTTGTGAATCTATCCGCACTTGGTTGCGCGGAGCCAAACTTTCAGCCGTTCGTAAGCTTCGCGCCTGGCAACTAGACGCACTGAGCAAGAATAGCTGCTGGCCGCTCGATTCGCAGCAGCCGGATCTCGGCCGGCAAACATGTCGAGTACAGCAGGGCTTTTGACGCGCTCAACAGCGATCGCTGATATTGCTGGTTACTTTGAATGCATGACTCATACCGGATAAAACATGCGATTAGTTCCCAGCGATGAACGCCTGGCAATCGATGCTCAGCGATCGACGACGTTGTGCAGGGATTCACCGCGCGCGAGCCTGCCGATGTTGGCGGCGATGTCGTCCGCGCGACCGCCGAACGTGTCGGTGGTGACGCCCGACGAGTGCGGCGTCATCAGGACGTTGTCCAGTTCGCCGAACGGAAGCGTGGCGGGGGCGGCGGGCTCGCCCGGCCGCGTCGGATAGCGGTACCAGACGTCGATGGCCGCGCCGCGGACGTCACCGTTGCGGAGCGCGTCGAACAGCGCGTGTTCGTTCACCAGGAGTCCGCGGCCCACATTGATCAGCACGCCGTCGGGCCCGAGCGCGTGCAGCTGGTCGGTGCCGATCATGCCTTCCGTCGCCGGGGTCAGCGGCGCGGAAACGATCACGACGTCGGACTCGCGCAGGAGGTCGTCGAGCCTGCCGATGGCACCTGCCCAGGACAGACCGTGCGCGGCGGCATCCACCCGGCCCGAGCCGGTGACCGCGATCCCCGTCGAACCGAAGGGGCGGAACAGGTCCCAGGCGAACTGTCCGATGTGCCCGAACCCGACGAATCCGATACGCGCGTCGCGCAGTGTCTTGGCCTGCGGGATCGCGTCGTCGTAGACCGCGGTCGCCCATACGTCGCGGCGCAACGATCGGTCCTGGGCGAAGAAGCCCCTGCGCATCATGATGGCGGCGGACAGCACGTACTCGGCGATCGAGCGCTCGTGATGAAAGGTGTTGGCCACCAATACGTTGTCGGGTAGCGCGTCGAAGTCGATGCGGTCGGTGCCCGCTCCAGCGACGTGGATGAGTCGCAGCTTCTCGGCGACCGCGGCCATGTCGGCGGTGAACAGCCCGCCGACGTACACCTCCGCGTCACGCAGCTCGTCGCGCATGTCCGCCGCCCCGGTGCGCCACGAAACCGTGGCTCCCGCGGGCAGCGCGGCCTCGAGCCGCTCCCGGTGTGGCACCAGGCTGCGGTCGGCGACGATGATCAACACGTGCCCTAATTTACTTGCAGTGCTGGACGTTTGGCGTCGAACGTCCAACCAGGGATCAGGTACTGCATGGCGACGGCGTCGTCGCGGACGCCGAGTCCCTCGGCAAGGTACAGCTGGTGAGCCGCGGCCACCGCGTCCTCGTCGAGTTCGACGCCAAGGCCAGGCGTCCGTGGCACGTCGAGGTAGCCGTCGACGATCTGGAAGGGCCGCTTGGTGATGCGCTGGCCGTCCTGCCAGATCCAGTGGGTGTCGATCGCGGTGATGTCGCCCGGCGCGGCGGCGGCCACGTGGGTGAACATCGCCAGCGACACGTCGAAGTGATTGTTGGAGTGTGAGCCCCAGGTCAATCCCCAGGCGTCGCACAGCTGGGCGACGCGTACCGATCCGCTCATGGTCCAGAAGTGCGGATCGGCGAGCGGGATGTCGACGGACCCGGCACGGATGGCGTGGCCCAGCTCGCGCCAGTCGGTGGCGATCATGTTGGTGGCGGTGGGCAGGCCGGTGGCCCGTTTGAACTCGGCCATCACCTCACGGCCGGAGAAACGGCCTTCAGGACCGACGGGATCCTCGGCGTAGGCCAGCACACCGGTCAGTTCGCGGCACGTCGTGATGGCGTCGGCGAGCAGCCAGCCGCCGTTGGGGTCCAGCGTGATTCGGGCATCGGGGAACCGGTCGGCCAGCGCGATGACGGCCTTGGCCTCGTCGGGTGCGGGCAGCACGCCGCCCTTGAGCTTGAAGTCGCGGAAGCCGTAGCGTTCCCGCGCCGCCTCTGCCAGCCGAACGACGGCATCCGGCGTGAGGGCCTCGTCGTGTCGGATGCGCAGCCACTCGTCGGCGCCAGGCGCCTCGTCGGCCGCGGAACGGTAGGCGAGGTCGGTCTTGGTCCGGTCGCCGACGAAGAACAGGTAACCCAACGCCTGCACCCTGTCTCGCTGCCGCCCATCGCCGAGCAGCGCCGCGACCGGCACGCCGAGGTGCTGGCCGAGCAGGTCGAGGAGAGCCGACTCGACCGCCGTGACCGCGTGCACGGTGACGCGCAGGTCGAAGGTCTGGGCGCCGCGGCCGCCGGCATCGCGGTCGCCGAACGTGCGCCGGATGTCGCCGAGCACCGCGTGGTAGTCACCGATGCTTCGACCCTCGACGATCGGGCTGGCGTCTTCCAGCGTGCGCTGGATGGGTGCGCCACCGGGAACTTCACCGACGCCGGTGTTGCCGTCGGAGTCCTTGAGGATCACCAGGTTTCGGGTGAAGAACGGGGCATGAGCGCCGCTGAGGTTCAGCAGCATGGCGTCGTGTCCTGCGATCGGGATCACCCGCATCTCGGTGATGGTCGGGGTGCTCATGCCCTCAGCCTACGAACGCTCACCGATGCGCGTCCAACACTGATATGGCATGGATTGATACCCCCGACGCATCGCGTGGTGTCACTGCGCAAACCACTTGTCGCCGTTCGCGACCGGGCGCAGCACGCGGCTCACCTTGTCCCCAACGCTGCACAGCGCCTCGATCACCTCGCGCTCCCGTTCGGCAGTCAGCCGGGCGATCGGGATGGACGCGCTGATCGCGTCCTGCGCAGGGGTCGCGTAGCGCAACGCCACCGCGAAGCACCGCAGGCCGACCGTGTTCTCCTCGTCGTCGGTGGCGTAACCGCGGACCCGCGCGGTCTCGAGGGCCTCGTCCAGCTCGGCCCTGTCGGTCACGGTGTGGGGCGTGAGCGATGCCAGGTCGTTCGGGACGTGGACGTCGAGGTCCGCACCGAACCGCTCGGCCAGCAGCGCCTTGCCCAGTGCGGTGGCGTAGGCGGGCAATCGTCGACCGACCCGGCTGGCCGCGCGCCGATACTGCCGCGACTCGCGGGTCGCCAGGTACACGACGTCGGCGGCGTCGAGGCGGCCGACGTGGAACGTCTCGTCGAGCTCCTGGCGCAGATCCTCCAGGAACGGGGTGATCATCGGCAGGTACGGATCGCTGTCCAGGTAGCTCGTCCCGACCAGCAGCGCGCGGATACCGATTCCGTACAGCGTGCCGGAGTCGTCGGAGCGCACCCAGCCCTGCCCCATCAACGTCCGCAGCAAGGCGTGCGCGCTGCTGCGCGGCATGTCGAGTGCCTCGCTGATCTCCCGGATGCGTGCCGGCCGGTCCTGTCGCGCGGCGAGGTACTCGAGCAGCTCGACCGTGCGAACGGCCGACTTTACCTTCCGTACAGCGACATCCGACGGTTCCTTGGGCGTCACAGCAGACCCGCCTGCTGGACGGCCAGTACCGCGGCGCCGGCGCCGGACACGGCGATGGCCGTCCATCGCTGCCGCTGGGGATTGAGGAGTCGGTTGGCGCCGCGGGACAGCGCGTACCCCGCCACGGTGGCGGGAATCAGCACTGCGAACGCCCGGAAGGTGTGCGCGTCGACGGCTCCGGTGAGCATCAGCATCGCCATCGACATCACCGACCCGATCAGGAAGAAGCCGCTCATGGTGCCGCGCAGCCGCGCGCCGCTACTCCCCTGCCACACCAGCGCCATCGGTGGCCCTCCGATCGACGTCGCCGTGCCGAGCACGCCTGACGTGGCGCCTGCCAGCATCAGATTCCTCCTGTGGGGCACGGGGATCCAGCCGACGCTGGTGAGGACCACGCCGAAGAGCACGACGCCCGCGATCAGGATGGCCAGTGCGCGTTGAGGTATCGCCGCCAGCAGCAAAGCGCCGGCGACCGTGCCTGGTACGCGTCCGACCAGCGCCCAGCCCGTCCCCGACACGTCGATCGCGGTGCGTTCCCGAATCACCACCATGAGGGTGACGAGGGCCGCCAGCATGATCAGCGTGCCGGGGATCAGCGCGGGATCCACCAGTGCGACGACGGGCGCGGCGAGCATGCCCATGCCGAAGCCGATCGACGCCTGCAGGCACGACGCGAGCAGGACCGCGACCGCGATGACGGCGTAGTCGGCGATCGTCACGGGCAGCTGCTCATGCGCTGTGGGACAGGGCCGACTGCTCGGCGAGCAACGGATGGTGGCACTCGGCGGTGTGGCCGGCGACCTCCAGATCCAGTGCGACGGGCGGCCGTTCGCCGGCACAGACGTCGGTGGCCCGCTGGCACCTGGTCCTGAACCGGCAGCCCGACGGCGGGTTCAGTGGTGATGGCACCTCGCCCTTGAGCAGGATGCGCTCGCCGCGTTGCGATGGGTCCAGTTTGGGGGCCGCGGACATCAGCGCCGCGGTGTACGGGTGGTTCGGCCGGTCGAAAACGGCCTCGGTCGGCCCGGTTTCGATGATGCGGCCCAGATACATCACCGCCACCCGGTCCGCGACGTGGCGCACGACCGAGAGGTCGTGCGAGATGAACACGTAGGAGATCTGCAGTTGTTGCTGGAGATCGTTGAGCAGGTTGAGCACCTGCGCCTGTACCGAGAGGTCGAGGGCAGAGACGGGCTCGTCGCAGATGATGACGTCGGGGTCGAGCGCCAGCGCCCGCGCGATGCCGATGCGTTGACGCTGCCCGCCGGAGAACTCCTGCGGGTACTTGTTCATGGCCTTCGCGCCGAGACCGACGAGATCAAGCAGTCCTCGCACCCGGGTGTCGCGGTCGTGCTTGACGGGGTGCAGTGTCCGGTGGGTACGCCACGGTTCGGCGATGATGTCGCCTGCCGTCATGCGCGAGTTCAACGACGCGTAGGGGTCCTGGAAGACCATCTGCACGCGGCGCCGGAACTTGAGCAGCTGCTTGCCCCGCAGGCCGAACGGGTCGGTGCCGTCGAAGCTGACGGTGCCGGAGTCCGGGCGCTCGAGCATCAGCAGGGTGCGCGCGAGAGTGGACTTCCCGCAACCGGATTCGCCGACGAGGCCGAGCGTTTCGCCGCGGCCAAGGTCGAGATCGACGCCGTCGAGCGCCCGCAGCTCGGCCTTACCCCTGCGGGGGCCTGGCACCCGGAAGGACTTGCACAGGTCGCGGACCTTGAGCAGTTCGTCAGGCACTCTTGACCTCCTCGGGGAAGTGACATGCGGACTTCCGTCGTGCGCCGACGGCTTGCAGTGCGGGCCGGGTGGTGCGGCAGACCTCTCGAGCCAGCGGGCAGCGGGCCTGATAGACGCAGCCCTGCGGGATCGAGTGCAGGTCCGGCGGCGACCCGCCGATGGACTTCAGCTCGGCGCCACGCACGGCGTTCACCGGCACCGAGTCGAGCAGCCCCTTGGTGTAGGGGTGCAACGGGGCGGCGAATACCTCGGCGACCAAACCGGTTTCGACGATGGTGCCCGCGTACATCACCGCGACGCGGTCGGCCTCCTCGGCCACCAGCGCCAGATCGTGCGTGATAAGTACGAGCGCCATCTGGTATTCGGCACGGAGGTCCCGCAGCAGTGCCATGATCTGCGCCTGCACCGTGACGTCCAGCGCGGTGGTCGGTTCGTCGGCGATCAGCACCCGCGGGTTGAGTGCGACGGCCATCGCGATCAGCAGCCGCTGACGCATGCCGCCAGAGAACTGGTGCGGGTAGGACTTCATCCGGTCCTGGGGCTGCGGAATCCCCACCCTGGCCATGAGTTCGACGGCCTTGCGCTGGGCGTCCTTGGCCTTCATCCCGTGGTGGATGCGGAACGGCTCGGCCAGCTGGGTGCCGACGGTGTAGAGCGGGTTGAGCGCGGTGAGTGCGTCCTGGAAGACGATGGCCAGTTCAGGGCCTGCCAGCTTGCGGCGGGTCGCCCGGTCGGCGGACAGGATGTCGACGTCCGCGAGCCGGGCCGTGCCCTCGACGACCTCGGCGACCGGCTCCAGAAGGCCCACCAATGCCGTTGCGGTCATGGACTTTCCGCATCCCGACTCACCGAGTAGCGCCAGGGTCTCGCCGCGGTGGGCGGCGAAGGTGACGTGATCGACGGCGCGCACGGTGCCGGAGATGGTGCGGATGTCGACGGTGAGTCCCTCGACCCGCAGCGCGGGATCGGAGTCGGTGCGTTCGGCGGGCACGGGCTCTGCGACGGCGGTCATCTAGATGGCCTTTCCGGTCTTGGTGAAGCGCGACAGACGTTTCTGGGGCACGGTGAGCCGCCAGCGTTGTGAGGGGTCGCCCGCGATGCGCGCCCAGGCGGCCAGGATGGTGGCCGAGACGGTGGTGATGACGATGGCCACGCCGGGGAAGAACGACAGCCACCACGCGGTGTGCAGGTAGGTGCGGCCCTGCGACACCATCAGGCCCCAGCTGACCTCGGGCGGCTGGATGCCGATGCCGAGGAAGCTCAAGGAGCTCTCCGCGAGCATGACGTAGCAGAAGTCCAGGGTGGCGACGGTGAGCAGCGTCGGCAGCACGATGGGCAGGACGTGCCTGGTGATGATGGAGCTTCCGCTGGCGCCGAACGTGCGTGCGGCGTCGACGAACACCCGGCTGGACAACTCGGCCGATTCGGCGCGGGCGGTGCGCAGGTACACCGGGATGCGGGTGATGGCAAGGACGGCAACGATGTTCGCCGCGCTCGGGGAGAACACGTACAACACCACGACGGCAAGCAGCAGCGACGGGAAGCTCATGATCACGTCGGCGACGCGCATCGCGACGGTCTCGCGCCAGCCGCGGTAGAACCCTGCCCACATGCCGATCATCGAGCCGACCACCGCGGAGATCACCACCGCGGGTATGGCCACCGACAAGGTGGTGCGGCACGCCACGATGAGCCTGCCGAGCATGCTGCGGCCCAGCGGGTCGGTGCCGAGCACGTTGGCCCAGCCGTGGGCGAGGGTGAACGGCGCCTGGTTGGAGTTGTCCAGGTCGATGTGGGTGGCCATGTCGCCGACCAGCATCGGGCCGAAGATCGCGGTGAGGAACACCAGTCCGAGGACTGCTGCCGCCGCGGCGGCGACGCGGTCGTTCACCAGCATCCGCAGCCAGACCGAACGGCCAGGCCTGCGGTCCGTTTCGGGCTCACCGACGATGGCAGTGGTCGGCTTGACCGGCACCATGTCCATTTGAGTGCTCATTCGCGTTGTCCTCCAGCCCTTCTCAAACCTTGGCCGGTTCCCGCACGCGGGCGTCCAGCAGTGCGTAGCACGCGTCGATGGCGATGTTCAGGACGAAGATGCTCACCGCGGTGAGCAGCACGGCGGCCTGTAGCACGGCGAAGTCGCGTTGCAGTATGGCGTCGATCATCAGCTTCCCGATGCCGGGCCAGCCGAAGATCGCCTCGACCACCACCGCGCCGTTGATCAGCCCGACCGCCAGATCGCCGGCGACGGTCAGCGCAGGCGCGGCCGCGTTGCGCAGGGCGTGATGGGAGACCACGCGAAAGTCGCTGGCCCCCTTGCTTCGCGCCAACCGGACGTACGGCGCGGACAGCGCGGACACAATGGCGCCCCTGACCACCTGGGTGAGCACGCCGAGCGGACGGATCATCAGGGTGGCGATCGGCAGGATCCAGGACAGCGCGCTGTCGGTACCCGAGGTCGGAAGGACGCCGAGCAGCACCGCGAAGAGCCACACGCCCGTGATGGCGAACCAGAAGTCGGGGATGCTGGCGGCCGTCATGGACAGCAGGCTGGAGAACCGGTCGGCAAGCGAGTTGGGCCGGTAGGCGGCCCAGCATCCGATGATGACGGCCCCGACGATGGCAAGGACCATCGTGGTGGCGGCCAGCTGCAGGGTGGCGGGGAAGGCGCGAAGGGCCATCTCCGACGCCGACTCCCCCGTGCGAAGCGACGTGCCGAAGTCGAAGTGCAGCACGCCCTTGAAGTAGTCGACCAGCTGGGTCAGGATCGGCTGGTCGAAGCCGTTCTTCTGAGCGAACGCGGTGCGCTGGGCCTCGGTGGCCGACTCGGGAAGGTAGAGGTTGGTCGGGTCACCGGTGAGGCGGGCGAGCAGGAACACGCCGAGCAGCACGATGACCAATGGCAGTGCGCTGGTGTACATCCGGCGCCGGACGAACGGGAACATGGGCTCGGTGTCTCCTGATCTCAGGACTGGTCGGTGCGGGCGGTCTGGGCGACGGTCATCTCGGACAGCCGCATTTCGTCGCCGGTGGCGGAGTTGGGCGTGTAGTCGACGCGCGGCGACTTGCCGAGGATGCCCTTCATGTGGGCGATGTAGGCCATCTGCATGATCTGCTGCGGCTCCTCGGCGAACAGCTTGGCGAACGCGTCCTGGCGGGCCTGGCCGGTGAGCGCTTCCGCGGCCCGGATCTGGCGATCGAACTCCGCTGTGCCATAAGCACTCTGCGGGCCGTCGCTGAGCATGTACTGGTCCATGGTGAACGCCGCGTCCCCGGCCTGGTTTCCGTGCATGATCATCAGCAGGTACGGGCCGGTGTTCTGCGGGAAAGGACGCAGTTGGTACTGCAGCTGGCCCGCCGTGTCCATCATCTCGATCTTGACGTTGAGGCCGATCTCGGCGAACTCGCTCTGCAACACCTCGATGGTCTCGCTGATCTTCGGGAACTGTGCGGTGCGTCCGATCAGGCGGATCTGCCGGTCCACGGGGACGCC
>Ga0105239_10002057_pt1 | contig 26068 bp, 21 predicted proteins | sample KBSC44metaG_FD_92761 | JGI IMG/M metagenome (GOLD analysis project Ga0105239, IMG submission 92761) | Corn rhizosphere microbial communities from Kellogg Biological Station, Michigan, USA - KBS C4-4 metaG | ecosystem: Host-associated > Plants > Roots > Rhizosphere > Soil | place: Michigan, USA...
CATTGTACCGCATGGCGTATCAGGTAGCGGCTTGTTGATACCACCAACTGGTAGCTTGACGTTCGCAAGCGTTCAACCGATCCTTTAACCCCTCGCTTGCGAGGACGACAGAGAGCTAGTACATAAGTGAGTAATGAGCCATAGTTCAAGATGTCTTCCAAGTCTCAAACACCATCGTGTTTCAAGCAAGTGTTCCGCTGGAATGGCAAACCTAGTTCTGTTACCGCCAAGGGCTTCCCAGCTCAACTATCGTGAATCGTCCAAAACGAAGAGCAAGGCCTCAAAGCAATTTACTTTCCTTGTCGAGACCAAAAAGCCAGAGCCCAACGTCCCTGGCAAGGTCAAAGCCATTATAAACTCTCATATCGCAAAACAGACCCATGACAAGCGCAAAGCACGGCAAGCAGAATCTAAGGAGGTCGCTGTTGCTCGTGCATCCGGTAAGATCCTCCCCATAGCTAGACATGATGCTCAATACCAACATCTTTTAGAATCTCGCAGTGGCTTCTTCTGGGAATCTGAACGTACAGCACACTGGTATGAATCCTCTGAAGAGTCCTCAGACAGTATGGAAGGCTTCTTCATCCCTTCACCTTCTTCAATCCTTCGGCGTGGAAACTCGGATCCCTTCATGACAACACAAATTCCGGTCACTACTGCGGTTCACGAGTGTATGGTCTTCACCCGTGATTGCTTTCTCCCCTCGCTCCATGGAAAGGAGATCGATTTGGCCAAGACAACTGTGTATATGGATGCTTTCTGGCAGGACACCGTGGACGGACTACAAGATGAATGCATTGGATATGCATATCTGTCCAGGTCGGCTGCGATCATTACGACGATTAACGTTTCCCAGGAGACTGAAAACCTATCGTTCTATTTCAAAAGTCGTGCGATTGCAGCTCTCCGTAAGCGTATGAAGGACATCAACACGGCACAGACAAAACTAGCGCTGTGTTGGGCCATATATTCATTATTCTCGGCCGAGATCGCGGCCCACAACTTTCCTGCAGCCGAAATCCATGGCAAGTTTCTCCGTCAGCTCATTCAGCCCGAGGGGGAAGCCGCAGTACCGGTCATGACGGACTCCCGCTTTCGCCAAGCAGCAATGTACCAAGATATCCAGAGAGCATCCGTGTCGCTGACGAGGCCATCCTTTGACCTTGATAGGTGGTTGTCAGAGTTTCTTCCAGGAACTTGGCTCGAAGAAATTGGCCTAGATATCAAACTGCCTCCAGTAGTCCTGGATCTGGCGATCGAGGATATCTACCTGCGAGAGGTCTTCGATCAGACAAAGCAATGGCTAATGGTGCTTGGCATTCTCCTGTCGAAGCCAGGCCTTCTCAACCCATTCGTGATCTCGAATGGCTCTACGAGACTTCTCGTCCTCGAAGGGCAACTCATAAATATATATCTCGACACACTGGAGGAACTAGAATTCCTCTCCGTGTCTGGTAATCTTCACCTGTATCACCTGGCTTGTTGTTGTCTTGCAGCTCTCACCTGGCTGCGAAGGATGGGCAATCACGAAAACCTTGGTATCGGCTCCAGATTATCCTTAACAGGCACCAATGTATATAATGCTGGACCCATTGTGGTGGCCGCAATGTGGAAATTGTTTATGAAGAGCGAAGGTGCAGCCGAGGAAACGACAGATCCGTTTGCGATGCGCATTCGACTGTGGGCTCTCTACGTTGGAGCAATTGTCGAGCAGTCCCTCCCGACCGTCGATCCATTGACAGCTTATCACAACGTGCAATTGTGCCGTCTGGCACGCCGAATGAATCTTGGGTCGTGGGATGCAGTGCAAGAAGTGCTGGACGGCTTCCTGTACTTTGAGGGCGTCGGTCCCACAGCGCGTGCTTGGTTCGAAATAATGTCACAGGCGAAGAGCCCAAGTGAATCCAGCGTGGGATCTCCTGATTCGCTCGTCGACTTGAGGCGTGGCTACGTCAAGTCGTTGCAGCATTATAGTAATGCAGCTTGAGTCCGAGGTAGTGAGTCCTATGTTTGTGCATGGTGGCAATGCATGTCGCCGGCAAGACTAGCGTAGAAAATTCATTCAATCAAGTTGAGCATTGAGGGTTCTGTCTTTTGGCAAATCTATATAAGCTGTTCGGTGATATATACAAAATTACTAGCATCTTCATCAAAATGAGTGATTTTCCATGTTATTTGGCAATTTCCGAGCGCTCAGTCACAGTGGGTATTAAGTCTTTTTATACCTCAAATGCCACTTAGTCAGACACGGATCACGTGATTTTACGGTGGACTAAGTGGACCTTTGGCGCCAGCAGTAGGAGCGCACTCAGACCCGCCTATCCCGCAAGATAAGATTCAACGCTTGGAGTATAGATGGGTTGAGGGCACGAATTGACCAGGCCTAACATTAAGCGAGCGGTCACATCATATCCGGTTTTATGGAAGAAGATGTGCGGATTCATGAATCATCAGAAGTAAGTTAATAAGAGGCCGAAATTTTTAAGACATTTAGGGACCTCGATTGGGGCAGGTCCAAACTAAATCGGTGGGAAAATCTTGACATAATACTCTCGTATCGAGCTTCCGCATCTGCCTCAATTCTTATCCCCAAAAGCGGCAAGCAGCCCCGCGTTATGTTTGAGCACCAAAGATGGGACAGAGACAACAACAATATTGGATGCTTATAAAGCTATAAATTTTGATATTGAGATATAAGGTCTCAAGAATTCTCCTTTCCCTCATTCTTCGCAGTTTCCCAATCAACTAACAAAAGTACAAGTGGCAAAAATGGAAGGAGAATGTCTCTGCAAAGGTACACACTCAAACCTCAGCCCTTCTATCCGCAACCGAGTCCCCAGATGCTGAGCCCATTCCTCTCTCCCAGCAATCAAAATCCGAGTGAACGACGATAATCTCTTCGGAGAGCAGCGAAGGGGTCACCTCTGCCATTGCAACAGTTGTCGCAAGGTTGCGGGAGGCATGTACGTGGTTTGCTCCTCCCTTGGCCTGACATCAGCCTCGGCTCGTAGTTTGAGCAAGCCGTTTCGACTCTTCGAGTCCACTACACTAACGTTCCTTCGTACATAGATTCGGCGCCAACTTAACCATCGAGGAAGAGAAAGTTGAATTTCTCAGTGGCAAGGAAAACTTGCAAAGATATGAGGTATGCCTTCACACTGATTGGTTTGGATTTGAGCAGGAAATCCAAGTCTCAGCTTTACCGAGCTCTCAATTGACTGATGACCGTGATATAGGATCCGGATACAGCCAGCGGAACACCACTTGGAAGGCAATACCAGGCTTAATCCATGAAAGGACTGTCGGACACCCACTAATGTCGACACAGGTTCTTCTGCACAACCTGTGGAGTGCCCATTATGAGCGTAACCCCAGTGTACAAGGGCAAGGTTGTACTGAAGTTGGGAATTGTATGAGCGAAGCCTGAACCGACCCACATTGTCTGAATGGGAGGCGATTCTCCAAGCAATTCCTCCGTTGGAGATCTTACAGCGCACCTGCTAACATTGCATGTCTTTCCTTAGTTCCCAAAACTACCTACACCGGAGTGGGAGAGTTTCGCAAGTCGGCGGCAAGAATGGGAGAAGCCGCTTGAAGGCGCGATTCAATATAAAACCAAAGTATAATGATTCTCCAGCCTCGGCCGTCTGCCCTTTGGAAGATCAAGCTGATGGCTGACAACATTGTTTGTTTACAGAGTTTTGGCGAAAAGCTACCTGGTTCGATTTGATGCGAGGGCGACGGTTTATGGGCATCCCATATTCTCCTACATGGGAATTATTCATATCGTCGGCCTCTTCTACAGCTTCCAATACCACGATTCACAATCAATTGAGCGCCAGATTGATTCATTTGAATAGTGTCTGGTTTGTCCCTAACACTCATAAAAGTACTTGTCTCTAGTTTGCGCAACCTTGGTCTTTACTAGGAGTATTCTGTGGACCTTCTTGAGGAGTCCATTTGTGTAATTGCATATTAGAATATGATCTATGATGGCACTACAACGTCATACCCTGCAGTAGATATGAATTCTTCCTTGGGTCGTTCACATGTCTCTGAGCCCGATTGATCCAGATTCTGCTCCAATATAAGTCCAACGGAGTTCATCGTCTTCCCATTTTGTGCCAGTGACGTCAACCACCTTCTCCTCTCCTGGAATGATATCGAAACCGTTGTCTGAGAAATGGAGCCAATCTTTCTTCTCCTCGAAAACGAATCCGTGAACAGGCTTCTCAGCGGTTATGGTGAGCTTGCCCTGCGACGCCTGAACCTTGAGACCACGATCTGCGAAGTCGAGATACTTGAACGGATGGGGCCAGGCCGTTCCAGTGCTGACCACTTCACCACCAACGGATATTGACCCAGAGATGACGTATGGGTCGTACAATCCGTGGTCAAAGGGTTTTGTGCGGTCGAATTCCGAACTCACATCGACATCACCATGTTCAATGATATCAACTGTCGAATTTGGCACGACTTCTACAGTCTGCTTAATCGTCGGAGCAATTTCCTGACCAGTTTTGATCGACAAGAATCGGATTGTGACATTAGCCTTTACAGCGTCTGTCCTAAAGCTGGATACCCACACATCGTACTTCCTATCTCGTGTGGCAATCGTAGGATCAATGTGGCCAGCCGTCCAGTCATGGAATGGCCGAGAAAGTCCAATAGCAATCGGCTTCAAGTTTCGCTTTATGGCATAGAAGGACGGTTTCTTGACGAGATAGTAATCTGCGACGGCCCAGGACATCGTCGGCCAGCAGTCGTTTAACTGCCATACCAGAATACCTCCGCTCTTTCTCGCGCCAGGCTTCCCCCAGTCCCGTCTCCAAGAACGGTACGCTGAATCCATGACATCGGCTTGCGTGATTTGCGTGAGATGGGTGAACACTGGCAAGTCGTAATTTATCTGGAAGTTTTCCGCGACGTACGTCAACAGCCGTCGTTCGTGGTCGATGGCGCGGTTGTGATAGTCCATAACCATCGAGCCTGGATGTTGTTGCTTTGGGTCGGTCACTGTAGATTTGATGGTCGACAGATGCGGGTATGCCTCCATTCCGAACTCGCTCACGAAGCGGCCGCCCATGGTTGGGAGCTCTTGATGTCTTCGCATTAGACCATGCCATACTGGGGAAGATACGATTAGTTTTGTAGGACACTCGCCAGGATAAATTGAAGCTCACCATTCCATTGGTGGATATCACCAACCGTAGGATCAAATGTCTTCTTCCCATCGCCCCAGGGGCTACTGGGATGATAGACCGCGCCGGGATCCTCCTCCTTGACCAGATTGGGCAGCTGATACTCGTAGATATACCTAGCTGGAAATGAACCCTTCAACCACGACTCTGGGTTTTTATCTCCATCATAGTCGTAGTCCAAGTTGTATCTCTCCTGGATCTGGTAGTCCTCGTTGTTCCCAGCCCAGATCACCAGAGAAGGGCGGGTACGTAGCCTGCGTACGTTATGTCGAGCTTCCACGTCGATTTGGTTGAGAAATGAAGGATACGTCGGGTAGCTCGCACAGGCGAAGGCGAAATCCTGCCAGACCAGGATTCCAAGCTCATCACAAGCGTCGTAAAAGTCTTCCTCCTCGTAAATCCCACCTCCCCATATTCTGAACACAAGTCAGTCCAGTATTCTCCTAGTAGTCCCATTATACGTCGTAGCTCTTCGTCCAAAATATAAAAGATAAGAAACGTACCTAGTCATGATTTGGTTGCCATCCACCATCAATTCCATCCATTTACGGTACCCGTCCCGGCCGATTCTCGGGATGAAGCTATCGGCAGGAATCCAGCAAGACCCGCCACAGAAGACATCAACATTGTTGACACGGAAGTAAAACGATTTTCCAAACTTGTCTTTCTCCTGAATCAGCTCGATCTTGCGGAATCCAGTGAGTTTCTTCAGTGAACTTTGCTCCGATTGGTCAAGGAACAGGGTGGCGCTGAGTTCGTATCGTGGCTGTTTGCCATATCCATGAGGATACCAGAGAGCTGGGTTGTCGACCTTGAAATCTGTTGTCGACCGGCCTTCACTGTCGACATCCGCATGGGACTCGAACGCGGTCTTCCCGTCAAGAGAGAGGGTAAATTTAACAGTAGCCTTTGATCCACTTGTGTTCTTCCCAACATCGACTTGTGCAAACAATTTCCCGCTCACAGTCTTCAAGTCCTCACTCACTTCAGCCTGAAACCAGACATCGTCGACCCGAGTCGTGTACACCTCGAGAAAGATCGGCCTCCATGGCCCCGAAGTGCACAGGATAGGACCCCAATCCCAACCCCAGTGACATTGAGCCTTTCGTACCGGCGTTCTGCCTAGCTCAGTCTGGTGAGCGATAAATCTATGTTCGTGGGCGTGCTCCGCTACGAGTTCACGGCCACGGAGCAATGCTGATGCAAAAGTGATCCCTAGCTCGTTGTCCTTTGGCTTTAGCTGATCGGTGATATCCACGCGGTATTCGAGGAACATGTTGTCCGTTTCAATGAGCTTGGACCGATTTAATGTGACGGTAGCATACGTGTCGAGTCCTTTGAACACTATATCAACCCGGTCGCCCTGTCCATTGGTAATAGGAGGACTATCGAAAGTCGTGCTATATGTCCAAGCTTTCTCCGCCACCCAGCGCGCCGCTAGCTCGTTCATGTTGACGAACGGGTCAAGAATCCTGTCAGGTAAGCTCATGTTTAGTGACAAATTCAACTCTCGTCATAGCGACTTGGGTTTTCACCACGTACTTCCCATTTTCCATGAGGTCGAGATGAACCACTGTGGGCACCTTGGACACTGGCATCCATGCATCTTCAGAGGAATCACCGCTTTCTTTAAGTTTCCACCCGGTACTCAATTCTTTCTTTGATATCAGCATTGTGATCTTGCAAAGGTCAGTGATGTCTGTGCTGCACACGGAGAGATGTTGATTTTCTCTTACTACGTTAAAATCGAAACGTTCAGCAAGGATACGATGCAAAACGGCCTGTTAGGTGGTGAAATGGAAGAGAAAAGAGACCTCATGCTTGGTTATACCACCGGAATATGGACATGTCTTAACAGGTCCTCTTTCGAAATCGGCAACCGGGAATAGCGCCGATAGGTCCTACCTTGGACATTTCCATGTGGACTGTTGCAATTGGAAGATCGACATCCACGAATGGGGATCGAAAATTCAGCCTAAAACATCCCACTTTCGCAGCCCCATTTAACATGCCACGAATGCTGCACAGCTCGGCCACGAGGGTCCCCAGAATCAGCAAATACTGACCCTCAAAAGTGGTCCGAGGGGTGAAAGAGCAAGAATTGAGCGTGCCACTGTACGGAGTATACTCTTTCGTAACGGATCAACGATCTCGGGCTCTGGTTGTGGGGTGAGCAATATGCGGAGTGGCCAAAGGAAGTCGCCTAACCTCTTCCAGGGCCGGGAATATATATTGTCGAGACGATGGTGATTGAGATTTTCGTGATTATGCCATTTCTGGAATCGGGAGTATGTATTCCCGGCATGAATTTGCGGGGATGGCACCATGTGTTCGTCTGACTGTCATTTCAAGACTTAACGGTTTTGGCAGTGTGTGCACGAGGCTGAGGTTCCGGGGAAGCACCCTTAACGAGGACCTGTTGGCGTGGAAAATTTCTCACCCTAACTCCTTTCACAGATGGTTACTCTGGCTCCAGCGGAAGGCAATATGTACAGAGAGTGGAGACATCAATTCATAGTTTACACTGTGTGTTGCTGCTGTTCTCCCACTGAATGGTTCCGTTGCACAGCAGCGGATCCAAGGCATTTGCATTAACATGCCACACATTGAGGTCCTGGATCCTCCGAACACCCAGTCTCTGCATTATAGCTACTACCTCATCGAGGAGAATCCGAAGTGCCCTCTGAACCCCTTTCCGCCCTCCGAGAGCAAGACCATACAACGGCACTCTGCCGACACCCACTCCCTTGGCACCCAGCGCAAGGGCCTTGACGACATCCGAGCCACGCTTGATACCCCCATCCAGCAGTACATCAAGCTGCCCCAACACATGAGGGCAATGCTTTCGAATCTCCAGGAGCACCTGCAAAGGCGTCGTAGTGGTGTCGAGCGCTCTGCCCCCATGATTAGAGAGAATAATGCCCTTGACGCTGGGGTACAAGGTCGCTAAATAGGCATCTTCGAATGTCTGGATCCCTTTCAGCACGATCGGAAGCGAGGTGTGCTTTCCTAACCACTCTAGCGTCTCCTTCCACGTGAGGCCGGCCTCGGTTCCCCAGACCTGTGGGCCCCCGCCAGCAGCGAGCTCCTGCAGTTTGAACCGCTCGTCTGCCTCCCGCTTTCCAGGAAACGGGGCGTCGAGTGTCAGCACAATGAACTTGATTTCTGGGATCCGTCGTATACGGGCCAAGGTCGCTTCCGTCCGCTTTATATCCTTGAGCACATAGAGTTGCCACCCAAATATCGTTTGGCCGGCCTCTCGCCCGGCCTTAACAATCTCCTCGGGCGCCATGGACGCGTTGTGCGAGATTATTTGCACAGCATTGGAGGTCGAACACGCGGCTGCTATCCCTGCTTCGCCCTCTGCATGCGCTAAGCGAGCTGCAGCAGCCGGGGAGACATGGATGGGAACACCACATCTCAGGCCTATGAACTTTGTACTGAGGTCGATTTCGGTTCCTTCTTGCTGGACTGACAACCTAGGTCGTAGGAGAATCTTCTGATAGATGTCATGGTTTGCCGCCTTCGTAATCTCGCCATCTGTAGCAGAGGGATAGTATGAAAGTGCTTTAGGAGATAAGAGGCGCAGCGCTTTGCGTTCTAGCTCATCGATGGTTTGAATTGACTCGAGGTCCTGAAGAGAGACTGCCATCGGTCCGATCGTCAGGAGATGATTGTCTCCTTCGAATTCGATTGGACTGAAATTCTCATTGTCGCCTGAAGACCAGCCGGTGGCATGTCCAGATACATGGCTGATGCAGTCGCGTGAAGACAGAATTATGTAAACTCACAAATGGTGGCACAGAATCCTGGTAGACGAGTTCGTGTTGGGACTGTATTGTCATTTGAAATGAATGTTCACCATGCTGCCGATCTGACCTCTAGCCAATGTAACATAATTAGTATCTGATCCAACCGAAAGGCAGATAATAGTCACCCATCCTACATAATGTACTACTCTAGTCGTCCTATGCTCACATACGACATCGTCGCTCACATCCGGTTCATAGCCAGTATTAACAATGCTGGTCAGTATCCACCTCCCAGCTTCCCCTGCTATTTATCTCCCCCCGTGGGGGTTAATGCTGCAACTGCCGCTACTGATAGCTTGTTCAACGAGAGGAAATGCTTTGCACTTCTATGCCTGGCTTTCTCGTATCTCTCCACTTTCAATCCAGACTAAGATTAGTCGGTGGGCTTTACACCAGCCTGCACGGTTGTCTGCCGGTGGAAGTCGGTCGCGACGTAGTCTCATAAGTCGGCTCGCACACTTTCTCTGCTCTTCCCAGACCTTTGCCATACATATAGCAGACCTCCGCTCCACATCCTTCCACCTGGTCTTGAGCCTCTTTCTCTCCTCGGAGAAATAATCTAGATCGAGACCGACCGACCGATTAGGAACGCTGGACGATGACGGACAAAGCTGTCTCAGGAAACCCTGCCGCGGCCGCGGTAGACCCATCACGCCCCAGCCATGACAGCGACGTCAAGGTCCTGGAGGTGCGACAAATCGAGGGAATTGATGCAACGCATGCAACCATCATGGCCACGGACAAGCCAAACCAGTGGGGTCCAGGCTATATCAGATTGTACATGCTAGCGGCGTGCATCTTCCTAAACTCCACGATGAACGGTACGTACTGATAGCGAAGCATGAAATCTTGAGGAGAGCATTATGGCTTACTGGACTGGACAGGATTTGATGCATCATTGTTGGGCTCGATCAACGCCCTACCTAACTACACTTCCTACTACAACTTACCAAAGAAGGGTGCAACGAGTACGGGGCTTGTTTTTTCAATCTACCAGGTGAGTTTACCTTCGACCTGGACTTAAATCATGTCGAGGGAATTCACCGACCGGCAACTGACATCTGGATAGATTGGACAAATGGTTGCCTCATTCTTCATCTGGATTGCGGATTGGCGGGGACGCAAGGTACTGATCTTCATCGGAGCTACAGGAGTCTGTGTCGCCACTGTCATCACGGCTACTGCAAAGACGCTCTCCGTTTTCATTGGGGGCCGCTTCCTGCTCTCGTACTTCGCTACCCTGGCACATATGGGCGCTGTCCTCTACCTTGTCGAGATGGCCCCCACGAGATATCGTGGAACCCTCGCTGGGCTGTACAATACCTTCTACTACTTCGGATCTATCCTGGCGACATCAGCTGTTTATGGAGCTCACTTGCATCTATCACACAAGGGCAATGATGACTGGCGGATCCCGCTTTGGCTGCAGATGGTTTGTCCTAGCATCGTAGCTTGTATCGTCCTGTTCTTCCCAGAGTCCCCAAGATGGTGAGTCTCCCTCCAAGCCCGATGCCTGCTATTGAAGCTGAACAAGCTCTAGGTTGGTTGCAAAGGATAGGCATGAAGAAGCCAAGGCAATAATTGCAAAGTACCATACAAATGGTGATCATGATCACCCTCTTGTCAATTTGGAGATGAAAGAGATGATCGCGTCACTACAATTCGAGGGTATGACTACCTGGAAGGACTTCTTCAACTACAAGGCTCTGGTCAAGACAAGAGGACGTAGGTACCGCTTAATGCTGAACGTAACATTTGCATGGTTTGGTCAGTTCTCAGGAAATAAGTATAGTTCAACCGTCCCCTGGCACTCTCTGCCAAGATACCTTCGAAATAGCACTGACTCTTTGACAGTATTGCATCATACTACCTTCCTAATCTGCTCGCCAATGTTGGGATTACGGACACCAACATGAAATTGCTCCTGAACATCATCTATGCCTTGGATGGGTGGATATTCGCGACCATCGGTACCCGTTTCCACGACATTATCGGCCGCAGAAAGATGTTCATGATCTCGACTATGGGGATGGCCATCGCTTTGGCGATCACGGCAGCCACAGCGGCCGAATTCGTTCACACCGGCAGCAAGTCAGCATCTTCTGCAAGTATCGCCTTCATTTACGTCTTTGGCGGAATTTTCGCTTTCGCATTTACCTCCATGCAGCCTATTTATCCAACCGAGGTTATGGCCAACGACATGCGTGCGAAAGGTGCTCAGTCTTATAAATTGGTTTCCGGTGCGTCTGGATTCTTGAACACATTCGTTGGTCCAATTGCTCTACAAAACGTAAGTCGTCCACAGCTGCCTGGCCCCTTTGGTTTGTTCATCCCCCCCTTCGTCCGGTTTATGGTTTCATTTAGAGAGCGCGCGATTTACCATTGAAAATAAACACTAACTTTCGAGAGCAGATCGGCTATTGGTTTTATGTATTCTTCGTCTTCTGGGACCTTTTCGAATTCACCTTCATCTATTTCTTCTACGTTGAGACTAAAGGGGTCTCACTTGAAGAATTGGAGGTCATCTTTGAATCCAAGAATCCTCGCAAAGCAAGCACTGCTGTGAAAAAACTGCAACACAGGACCATTTTCAAGCAAGATGGCAGTGTTGAGACGGAGATCAAGGAGGTGGTTTGATGGGAGAACGAATTGAAGCCTGGACAGTTGAGTGCGGTTACGATTTGATCTTGCCAAGGTCATGGCGTAGGGCCAAGGGCACCGAACTTGTAATTTAGCCCCAAAGTCGAGATCTTATGCTATACTAGCAAGCTAGCAGCGCAAAAGATTAAATGAAGAAGTAGTAGGAGTAATTGTAAGGATATAATTGCCACCAAAGGCAGATTACAAAGTGCCCCAACTCCCATGATTCAACCTCTCGTCGTCGACTAGGAAAGCACTCCAATCGATCTCATCTCCGAACGTGACTTGATCATCGTACCAGCCAAAGAAATTGAGATCCCCATCTGACACCGACGGCGTCCGGCGGGCCTCCGCACTTGAGAGTGCGTCGAAGATGGAAACGATAATGTTGCGGGAACGGTCAGCAGACCTCATCCACGGAGCCATCTGGCTGAACAGCTCCAAGATTTTCCTCAGGAGCTCTTTTGAAGTAGAAAGATCGCACTCTAGCGCTAGCCCCTGCTCGCCAGTTTTTTGCACTAGAGCAAGCAAAGGGACCATCGCAGCCTGGAATAAATACCATGAGGCATTCCACACGTGAACTCGATTTGGTGTCCAAGTCCTTGATATTGACTCGACTGCTTCCACGGCTATTTCATGGCATGTCTCCTGGATGGAAAGCTCTTGTTGGCTTATTTCGTGGATCGATGCTCGTGGATTGAGCCGATGGAGTTGTGTCGGACGATATAGGATTAGGCGGAGGTTCAGGAATCGGTTGTGCATGAAGTCCCGAGCAATGAGAACTCGATTGGGGCACTTGCTTGGTGCCTTGAGCATATCCGGTAGGCTGGAATACCAGTCTTGAAGCTCCTTGTCGAAAGCGAGTACCTCTGCAAAAGTTGTACGTCCAATCTGTGCAAATCGGTCCTGGATTCGATTTGCTATGAGACAAAATCTAGTACTCGCGTACAGAGACTGTGCTGCATGGTCTGTACAGTCTGCAGAATTTGGCAAGTGAATGTCCATTGTCGATGGATCCCATCTCCCGGATGTAGGCCGGCCCATGGTCATAGAAGTCCATACGTCAAAGCAGAAAAGACACCACCATGTCCGGCGTCGCATCTCGACTCTTGACACTGTGGCTGTGTTTGCGGCAGAGTTCGAATCAGTAGGAGATGTAGTATGTGGGTTGCTTTTCTTAGACTCTCTATGCAAACCTAGAGCCAGTGCCATGCGGTACGCAGCACCTAGAATGGCGGTAGCCATATTGGGGGAATTTTGATATTGGAGATAACAACCAGCCAAGACACATAGGGCTTGGACACTCTCCAGATTACCAGAGCCGAACGTTTCTAGAGTTAAATGAGCCTGTGCACGTTGGTAATAGAGTTTGTGCATGTGCTCATCTCCAGCTGCGATGGATCCCATCGTGCATATCATATTGAAGAGCCCTAGCCATGAGGCATCTTGTCGAATTCCAGTGTGCCATATGGATCTGAATTCAACCTCATTGAGCATCGGGGCCACACTGTGACTGCATTCGAAGTATGCATTGATGCAACGCTCATCATCCGCCCTAGTTGGCTCCGTCTGTTGTCCCGCTTGGAAACCCAAGAGAGGCTTTGGCCAATTTCTGGCACTCAGCGCGACTTGAGATTTTGCAGCAGGACAAAGCTTGAAGATGGTGCGAAGGATGGCACTGATTGAAGCGGCGCCAAGATATGACCTTCGATGTTGATCGTATGCAAGCGAGACAGCGTTGATGTCATCGCTTGATTTCATGGCTTCATCCGCTCCAGGTTGCACCTCATCCCAATGTCGGTCAGGCTCTTCCCCGTTTTCAGAGACTTGGCCAGAGTCATCAATTTCAGACTCTGAACCTAGGGGTTCATCATTCGTCGCGTTTCCAGCCAAAATCTGCAGAAGTTGATCTCTTGTCTTGTCCCTCAGATCATTGATATTGAATGAAGGGAAGAGTTTCGAGAGAAGATCCCTATGTGCCTCGAGACCAGATGAAACTTCCTGAAGCTCGTTTACAGACACAGCATGTCGGCGGGAGCGATGTCGATATCTACAGGTAGGAGAAAACTTGTTGAAGCGGCAATTAGCACAAGGATGTCCCCTATCGCACTTGATTTTGCGTCTTGTGCATTCAACGCAGGAGCGATTGACTTTTCGAGTCGACTTCTGCGTCAATGGAGCTTCGAGAGCATTGCCACTCGCAAGTGGGGGAGGCTCAAAGTTGAATGTATGAAACATATGAAAAGCTCCCTTGGGTGATGTGCATCTCGTACAGCATCGAAGGCTGCCGCTTGTTTGCGCTATGTGGTGATCATCTCCTCCGATGAGATCAAGTGCTCTCTCAGCGTGGTGGGCTCATGGTCATAGCCTCATATACACGAATTGAAGAACCCAAGATCCGTTTAAAGATCTGTCCTGGCTCGATAATGGGGCGGTGTGCCTGCACGCTTTCGAAGGAAGTTAGGATCGAAGGAGTGAGCACGGAGGTGCAAGGAAGGAATAGCCCGTGTCGCGATCGGCTCTAGGTTTGAAAGGTGATTGGTCTAAATAATAAGGTGGAGCATTGCCACATCGTCGGACTCAACTCCCTAAATTTCTTCGTCAACAGGTAGCATCCTGATCAACATTGTGTGCCGAATGTGGGCAACCAAAATTCCAATATCACTAGGCGTTTCACGTTCAAGAAATGGCTATGACCAAGGCAGGCTGTATTCTTCCGAAAAGGCCGCTTCCACCACCCCAATAGAGGGACAGCCACATCATATAACAGGGGTAAGCTGCGAGAATGAAAAGGTGCATGTGGAAGGATTGAATTCGTTCCAAGTATCGCTATTAAAACTGAATATGGGTATCCGATTACAGAGCAAAAGTCAGTTCAAGCTACTATCTCTCATCGTGATGGAGTTGGCAAAGTGTGATTCCATTGTCGAACCGCTTAACGATAGCTCAAGCCCAAGAAGAAAAGCCACTTGGTACTTCACAGGAAATCTCTCAACGCATCATCGAGCGTCCTAGCCTCCCTCAGCGGAACAGCGTCTCCCTTCTTCGCCAGTCCGACTCTATTATGCCAAACGACCTTCATGCCGGCATTCGTCGCACCCTCGACGTCTCCGGCACTGCCAGCCACGAACAGCACATCACGGGCATCCAGCTCCAAAGCCGTCAAAATAGCATGATACGCCTGTTTGACAGGCTTGTAAAACCCGCTCTCCTCGGCCGTGACTACCACATCGAAGATCTCGCTACTGGCCTTGCGCGCCGCGGCGTTGCCCAATTGCGTTGAGCAATTCGTCACAACGCCGAGTCGATATCCGCTCTGTTTCAATCGCTGCAAGACATCTGCCGTTTCGGGCCAGGCCGCCATGTTCTCCCAATCACGCACCAGCGTTGTCGCGGCGGCCTCGGGCAAGCCAACGTCACGAGCAGCATTGCTCACGAGCCCTTCGTAAGGGACATAGGCCCCCGCTCCGAAGGTGAGTTCTAGATAGCGCAAACGCCAGAGTCGCCCTTCTGTGGCGCTGCCTGATGGAGTGGAGGCATCCCATAGAGTCCAGGAGTCGAGCAGGGCTGTAAGGAGATCGAAGACAATGGCTTTTGGTCGCCAGCCAGGGGTGGCGGAAGTCATAGGAGTGTCCATCGTCGGTGATGGGGCGTTGCGGGATATAACGTCAGAGATCTGTTGAGTATATGTCCGAAATGAGAGTGCAAAATCAATCTGCTGTTGATGGGCGGCAATGATGCTCCAAATATTGAATGGACACTGTTCCGCGAAGCTTCCTGCCCAGGAAACTATCAGGATAGCAGGTGAGCAATGAGAAGAGAGTAGAGGAGAGGAGAGGAGAGAAGAGGAGAGAGGTCGCAGTACTATTATAATGGTTAATGGTAAAGTTTTGGATACCAACGAGCCGGCGTTGAATCTTTTCTCCATATATATATAGATATACCTACTTCATGTGGAGAGTATATACTATCGCCATCGCGATGCATGCGAACGTTCGATAGGGAGACTTCACGGATGTAACATGCCGTGAAAAGGCCGATTCCAATTCCACATCAAAGCGAGATCGACCGCCCCCATGGGCATGGGTGAACTCCAAATACTGGACATCAGGTCTCCCACAGTGAGGGGGAATCAAGTCTTTGTGACAAGGCGGCCACCACCCTCTATCGACCGTTCGATTGCAGGCACGAAGAACTTCCGGAGCAGGCCAGGCCAGGCCACGTGAGGTGCTCAGCGCTCAGCGCTCAGCGTCAAGGATTCCTCCTACATGCGGCTGATCTTTTGTTCTTGCTTTTGTGAGACGGTTTGTCATTCGGGCCTTACCATTGCAAACTGTCGTACCTGGTATGGTTTACCTAATAGGTCACAGTCAATTCTAGGCTTTACTCGCACGCGAAAGTCAATTGCTGACGCAGCGCTCGGATAAAAAATATCCCGTGCTCCTCGCCGACAATCCCGTATCTGCCCCGCGTATTGTAGGTATCTCAATGCCAGCTGGTTCTGCTGAAGGTGTTGTTGGGAAAGCCATGCAGGCCACTTCCAGCAGTACAACTGCATCCTGGACGATCCTTCCTTTGCACATCTGTAAACCTCATGAGGCGACAAGAGTAGTAACGAGAATTAGAATCAATGATGATTGATTTGGTCAAGAACTATGTCTAGGATTACGTTGTGTGTTTATGAGTAGTTCAAGGCTTCGAAGCCTGTTGCCCTTGCCCTCCATTGCCCGAGATTTCAAAACACCGAAAAAGAAACGCGGAGGACTTTGCCCTCCGCTATTTAATGGTACAGCGAGAGTGCTCAATACAGAACTTGGCTCCCAAGAGGAGCCCTCTTCGAGTTGGTAGCACTGTGGGTGTGAGGGCTCATACTCCGTACTCCGTACTTCGTATACGGAACCAGAGCAAATCAGATGGCTGGAAGAACTGCCAAGATAAAAATCAGAGCCCAGTGCAATTCAGGTTAGTCCTTGGATCAAACGGGAAGGACCCTGAGAACAAGTCACATGATCATGCGATCACATGCTTTTTCGCCTTCAACCTTGGCGTCCTCCGTTCTCGTACGGAGCACTCGTGACGAAGTCTCAAACGACCACACCTGGCTGACTCTGACACTCTGCCTGCCCAGAGCGAACTGTTTCCGAATCAACCGGGAGTGTCCGGAAAAGATGGTTGTTCTTGCAGCAGCTCCCAATGTTTTGCCATCTCAGGCTCGAAATTCCAGAACATTTCAAGCTCAGGTTGCCAAATTTTTGACATGCTTGTGCTAGGGTGCTGTGACTCAGGTGGTGTAGTCTTCTTGTTTACACCAGCCGACTTCTTGCACAAAGAAACAAGGTGCGTCCAATTAATCCAGATCCATGCCGCCACTGGCAGTGATGCCAACTGGTTGAGGATTATGCAGAGAGTTATGATCGGCCCAGCTCCCCATAAGATCACGCTGAGGCAGCATGGACTCCGGTCCTGGAGTTCTTTCGGCTTTCAAAACCTCCTCTCCTTCAAAAGCCATTGGTTGAGATTTCAAATTCTGTAGACAGGTCTCCCATGTGCGACCAACCAGCTTTCCTTCTAAAAGATCCTCGCTGAACAAGAAATAGCCCTCTTGGCTTCCAACTAGGTAAGCATTGAGTCCGGAGCTTTTGAGCAGGATTTGGGCGCCGTGAATGTTCCTCGCATAATGATTATCCAAGTACCGGGCCCAACCCCTTGCGGCGGCTTGGATAGCATCGTCTTCAGATGCGATCTTTGTCCAGCCAATGCCCAGGGCCAGTGTGGCCTCGTCAAATTCGGGGCGTTCTACCGCGGTTTTTGGAGGACTGGCGGGCGCGGCACCGGAAAGCGTGTCGATTGGAATGCGGATTGAATTCTGAGAAAGACGAACTGATTTCCGACTTGTAGGCAGCCTGGGTCTGAAGTTGGCGGCCGCCACTTCTTCTAATAGTGCAGTTTTCTCTACCTTTTCCTCATACCAAGTCCCAGTCTGACTCTCTGCCGAAACGGAAAGACCAGTCTTTGGATTCAGCAAAACCATGCCCTCGCCGTAGATTGGCTCTTCTTCGGGGATTGGGGCTGGGGCATCAGCCGAGGTGAAGTAGGAACCATCGGTCTCAAAATCGAATGCGGTCTCGTCCCGCGACCGTTTCCTGGATGGATTTGTAGAGACTGGGGTCATGGTATCCACTGGAGTCCATGTACTTGAGTTATGAGCATATGAGGTGGGTGAGGGCTCGTCTTGCTCCATCGCCCTAGGTGTATCGGTTGGAGTGGGAAGTTGGTTTTGCTCAAAGGACATGATGTCGAATGTGGTAGTGCTCACACAGCCTGATTCTCAAATGCGCGACCTGAGTGGAGGCAGTTACAGAGGCAGCAGATACGCTGGAGGGAATATATAGCAAGCCAGGTCAATAGATAGCGTGGTGACAAGGACAATTAAATGGGAGTGGGCATGCGCCCTGTCAAGGGAAGAGGGTGAAGGGGATAGTGGGACGTAGGTCGAGTTGAAGTATAGAGACAGGGTGAGACGTGCTGGGGATGGGAAACGATAGATGAAGAGAGATTGGAACGAGAGAGGACGAGAAGGCAGGGTCACATTATTGAGAAGCCGAAGTCTGGGGATTTTGCGGTCTGAGATGTGCAGAGGGCAAAGAAGTGAGGACGTGAGTGACCGAGTGAGGTCCCTGGTCTGGTATGGTCAGGTCTGGGTGTGAGTGAGCCTGTGAGGGTCTGAGCAGGACGGCTGGCTGGCTTGTCTGGCTCGACTCGCTCGATCGCTGAGTCGCTGGACGGATCACGGCAAAGTCCAGAATTCGGGGTTGCCTTTTTGGCTTCCCATCAGCTCTGGCCCTCTTGCCCTGGCCCTGCTTTTGTCGCACAAGGGTAGTCCAGGTACAAGGGAGCGATCGGGGCGCGGTTATTGGGCATTGAGCCCTGGAGCACTGATGCATGGCATGCAGAAGCAGAGACGGGGGGCATGCGAGGAGCGGATCTCGTTATCAGCCACGGGCATTGGTCCCTCTGTGGTGAGAGGCCCACAGCCCTTCAGCCGACAGCCCATGGGCCGCCGCGGGTGTCAGGTTGTGGGCACGGCAACCATGGGGAACCACTGGCACCCCCTCGTCGTAGCCGGTGCGCCTTCCAGCAATGAGGCAATCGGAGGCTGTTAGTCTGTTCGGGTGTCCACTAAGATCGGCTCACCACTCGACGAGTTACCAGGCATTTCAGGCAGACCATCCAGTAGCTGGCTTGTTCCCTTTTTCTTCAACTCGAGGGTGGCTGGGCGCTAGGCCCTGCCAGGTGGAAAATCACTCCTCTAAGGGCAGGCGAAGGCTTGGAGCTGCCGAAAAGGCAAAAATGCTTGGGTGTGGGGGAGAAGCAATGCACCAGCTGGGGCTGGTCGCCCGTTGTGGCCACTCTTTTGCTCTGCTTGGGGACGCCACCCGCTCGCCAGCAAGTCTTACAGCTGGAGCCAGCAATCACGTGCTTTGTGTAGCTCCTAACCAGAAGGGCACTAGGCGCAAACAATATTGGCAGAGCACAGAGCACATGTTTCCCTTTGGGCGTTGCAGGTCAGGTGTGGCAGGACAAAAGAGTTGGCACTGGACACCACTACAGTACTACACCGTACATCTCGTCTGAAACCAGAAGACCGTCCCAACATACAACACATCTACCATGAGTTCGCAAAGGATAGTCATGTCGTTCTTTTATTTTCCTTATCATTTAACTTCTTGAACATCTGTAACAGGTTCTAATGCCCATCATTATTACATGAGTATAGAAGATAGTCTATCCACAACTGTGTGATGCAACTTCCTTTGCACCTGACCAGTTGTTCTCTTTCTACAAACCCAACCCGTATAGTCAAACGAGAACACCATATAGTAAAATATCATACAACAGCCCAAGGTTCTTGGTGCTAGATACTCCAGTGAGTACAACCCATGGCATTCCCCATGATTGAGATGTGCGGGGTCCCAGTTTGGCGAACTGGCTGTTCACCACAACATGCCAGGTGACTTGCCCACATGCGATGATTCTTTTGAACCAAAAGTCCTGGCAATAAATTTATGAACCTAGACCAGTGCTCAACATGTTCCTCAGGTTCTGCGTCTGGTCAGGTGCATAGGTAGGGGCCAAACCACCCAGTAGGATGAAGATGGTTAGAAGCACCAAGCCAAAAACCAGGGCTTTTCGCATGGCCGGTCGCTGCACACCAAACTCTGACCAAGCCCGGCCACCCTGGCTAATGTACTGCTTGAATTGTTCGGCTCCAAGCTTGTAATACAACAAACCACCAAGAGCAACAGCATAGCCAAACAGCTGTGTCTTGGTAACTGGGTTACCCCAGATTGCCACAGAGCACCCAACAAGAAGAATGTCCTTGAGGATACCACAAAGTGTGAGCACAAGCGAAGATGTCTTCCCAATCTGCGGCCAGTGTTAGCAAACTCGATAACACGACTCCGATATCAGACCTACCAAGAAAACCACCGAGACGTTGAGCAAGAATGCAACCATCGCATTGGCAATCAACATCAAGATACCGACATCGTAAATGTTCTTCATGGTCATACTTGGTATTTCAAGCACAAGAGCTGTAATACCATTCATCACTGCACAGACTGGAGCAAAGTAGTAGAGGGAAACCAGTGGGTCCATCTTATACTCGGCTGAGCTGAGGAGTCGTTGTACCATCACTAGACGTGTGCCCTCTGTGATGATCGCGCCCACTTGGTAGAGGAACCCGGTCAGGACGAATTCGATTTCTCCATACGAGGCGATGACAACACCAATGACAATGAAAGAGACATTTCCAAGTGTCTTCAGGCTAGGTGGTGCAATTCCCATGACCCAGGAGATCAACAGGACAGCCACAGGCATCGTAGCCTTATCTCCATCAGTCTTCTGCTCCCCAATAGATCTTTTCTTGCACTCACCTTCAACATTTGAATAAACGACACGCTCAAATAGAGATAAACTTGGTTACCACAAATCAGACTCAAACTGAAGAAGAAACCGATTGGAAGAATCGCCCGGATGTAGACTCGGCCTGTCATCTTCACGGTTTTTCGTCCATCAAGGAGAGTAGTGGTTCTTGCGAGCAACTGGGTCATGAAGGTAGCAAAACTCATGTGCCTATATAAAGCATATGTTAAGACAATCAAGAAAAAGATGAGTATCGAAGCACAAACCATGCTGTTAACGTGATGGGAAAGCCTGGAGAATTCTGTCAGCTCGCCCGTCCCTGATATACGACCGTCTTGGGGGTGTGCCTACTGAAGCCCAATGTGCTCAAAAGCCACTTGTTGAATAAGATCACACCTCCACTGAAACCAATCCATGTCCTACAGGGGATGTCAGAGTGAGATTTTTCGATCTCAATGAGGCTGAACGTACGCAACGTAAACCGCTGGGTGCAGAGAAGATTGAGGGGGAGCAGGCTTCTCGGAGGGAGCATTCGTGGTTGGTAGAACAGAGGCCGGTTCAGCACTTCTCATCTGTTCACCCGACAGACGGGCTTTCTTCTCGATGTCGGCCATTGAGGGCTGCGAGGATGGACTGCGCTGGAGGAATTCTTGAAAGGAGAAGGGTCGGGACGACCTGGAGAAGGTCTTTGGCTGCAGCAGATTGGCGGAGGTTCAGGTCAACATGAGGGAACGAGTGCGTTTAGAATGAAGCAGCAAGTGTCCTAGGAACCGTCGATGGCGCAAAATTCAATATTAAGGGTGTGAAAGTCGCAAGCAGGGGAAATGGGCAAAGCAGGACAGATTGTGTTGGGCGTCGCAGGCGGCGGACTAAGATCAATGATGCTAACGGAACGAAAATGAGAATGCCCACTTTTTTGGGATTCGGCGTGGAGCAGCACAAAGATGTGCATCTTTCGGGGATGGTGGTTCGCCATTCAGGCTGTTGCGCTCCCTGAATTGGGGGGGCCCCTAAGCGTTGACGGCTCACCCTTAAAAAGGGGACTTAGGCTGTAAAATCTGGACAATCTAGGCTTGCAGTGGCTGAGGGCCTCCCTAAGGCGCTGGCTGTTGGACGACGAGTCATCGAATTGATGCTAAAAGCAGCTAGAGCCCCAACAAACCCGGATAGCGCACCTTCGACAACCAATAACATGCGTTCATCGGCTGGTAGCAAACCCCTAATCCTGCCATCGATGCAGCGTCAATTCTGCGGAGCTTTTCCTCTGAGACTCTGACATCTACGAGGCTTGCGTTCGGGGGTCCGCCACCAGATGGTCAGCCTGGTGCAACACGCGTCGTGTTCCACGGGTGAAACAAGAGTTATACTCCGTACTGCATGTAGAGAGAGATGCGGCCATTTTATCGTGCAGATTGACTATCGAATAGTCGCATCCCAAGCCTGTTCCTTGATTGATGCGGATCGGGGGAGGACAGGATGGATGCCTTCAGGTCGCCCAGCCACATATATCTCAGATATGCAGATAGAAACCATGACCAACTGCGTACTATGGAGATTAGTCTGTGGAACCCAGATCCGGCCCGCTATCTGTAATTACGGAGTACCAAGGACTGATATGGACTCCGTACCTGGGTGGTCACGTAGATACTTGTCTGGGTATGAACCATTGTATTTCAACTTACACCTCTACACGCTGCCCAACAAGAGATTTGTAGCTACGAATTGAATTCAGGAAGCACGGAGTGCTATTAGTAGAGATTGTGGTTGTTGGATGCAAGCCTTTTGTCGATTGGGAGAAGGATTGATTCATGCCCCTCAGATGTACTTCGTACAAGCCTGTGCATCGAAGGGCCGACTCGAGGATTGAGTAGCACCGCATTCCTGACGTATTTGCGAACGCATCAATTAACGGGCCAGCATGAACTTTGAGAGTCTGGACTAGTTTCGATCCTTCGTAACATCTCTACAAGGAAGGAATTGAATAGGAAGAGTTCAACAAGGCAGAGTGTCCCTGCCAAGGCCTTGAACACGAGGTCCTCGTCGGTGGATGGCCGCGCCGCTCGTCTGAACTTTTTTTCGATCGAGTTGCAGCGCCTTGGGGTTAGGCCGGCGCATTGAGGACTACCACCCACCACTTCCTATACCGCCACCACTGCTACCGCCATCACCGCTCAATTGTGTTTTGTTTTCTCCCAGTTTGTACTGCTCCTGTTGGCATTTCCTTCCTCCTTCCTCTCCCTCGCTTCTTGCTCTATTTCTCTTTTCAATAGCACACCGATCCTCGAAACATCGAAAATGCCTGATGTGTAAAGTCTCCACTCCGCCCCCCTGAAACTATGCTACTAACATCCCACCGATAGTTCGGTCGATGTCCTCGTCATTGGGGCTGGCCCAACGGGTCTTGGTGCTGCCAAAAGACTGAATCAACTCGTATGTTCAGCACAGAGTTACCTATAATTCATCGGGCTTACCGTCCCCAGAATACTGCATCATGGTTAATCATTGACACCAACGAGACCCCTGGTGGCCTTGCCTCGACCGATGTGACCAAGGAGGGCTTCGTAAGTCAAAGAGCTGGTCCTTGTAGGAAGAACACTGCTGACCAATATCTCAGCTCTACGACGTCGGTGGACACGTTATCTTCTCCCACTACAAATACTTCGATGACTGCATTGACGAGGCATTGCCAAAAGAGGATGATTGGTATACACATCAGCGCATTTCGTATGTGCGGTATAAGGGTCACTGGGTGCCCTATCCATTCCAAAACAACATCTCCATGCTACCCAAGGAGGACCAAGTCCTATGTATTGATGGCATCATCGATGCCGCCATTGAAGCCAGAGTCGCAAACACGAAACCTAAGAATTTCGACGAATGGATTGTCCGAAATATGGGAGTTGGAATCGCAGACATTTTCATGCGACCGTACAACTTCAAGGTCTGGGCTGTCCCTACTACCAAGGTGAGAACGACTCCGGCCCTCAATCTGGATGGGTGACTGAATCAAGTCTAGATGGCCTCTGAATGGCTAGGAGAACGTGTTGCTGCACCCAATGCTAAGTTGGTTACGAGGAATGTTATTCTCGGCAAGGTTGCAGGAAACTGGGGCCCCAATGCGACGTTCAGATTTCCTGCCAGAGATGGTACTGGTGGTATCTGGATCGCCGTGGCCAACACCTTACCCAAAGAGAAGAAGCGGTTTGGCAAGAAGGGTTCCGTCAAGAAGGTCGATGCGGACAAAAAAGTGGTGACCTTGGAAGACGGCACCACCGTTGGCTATCAGAAACTGATTAGTACAATGGCGGTGGATTCTTTAGTAGAAGCCATGGAAGACGAGAAGCTTGTCACACTAAGCAAAGGTCTGTTCTACAGCAGCACTCACGTTATCGGCGTGGGAGTCCGTGGCTCTCGACCAGAGCGCATCGGCGACAAGTGCTGGCTATATTTCCCCGAGGACAATTGCCCCTTTTACCGAGCCACCATCTTTTCCAACTACTCGCCCTATAATCAGCCACAGAAGGATGTCAAACTGCCGACATTACAACTCGCCAACGGATCACGACGCCAAAGTATGCAAGCAAAGGCTGGCCCCTATTGGTCGATCATGTTGGAAGTTTCCGAGTCCAGTATGAAGCCTGTGGATAACGAGACGCTCCTCAAAGAGTGCATCCAAGGGCTCGTCAATACCGAGATGTTGAAGCCAGACGACGAAATCGTGTCGACATATCACCGACGATTCGATCATGGATACCCCACACCCGCACTCGAACGCGAGGGTGTTCTCAAGCAATTGCTGCCAGCCCTTCAAGAAAAGGGCATTTACAGCAGAGGACGATTTGGCTCCTGGCGATATGAGGTTGGGAACCAGGACCACTCATTCATGCTTGGCGTGGAAGCAGCGGACAACATCCTGAACGGTGCTGCAGAACTCACTCTGAACTATCCCGACTTTGTCAACAGTCGCCAGAACACAGAACGACGTCTGGTGGAGGGCGCACAGATTTTTGGAAAGCATGCAGATGAAAGCAACGGCAGTGTCGTTGTCGGACGACGAATGACAGGTGGCCGTGTGAAGGGTTGAGAGGACGCTTCAAGACAACACTGACGACAGGATATTAAACGGGGGTTGATTGAGACTACTTGGACATTTCCAAACATACGGCATACAGTGGACGGGATTGAATACAGAATAGAATGATGACGGCACTTGTAGAGGCGTAGATCCCCCGGGCCGGGGTCATGATATCAGAGAGCAGGTTCTCCTCTGATGCCGACGCTACCCGGTCAGCGGTCAGCTTGAAGATTGCAATAGAAGTCAGTTCCCCAAGCGCGACACCAAACCAGTCTCAGGTACTATTACCAGCAAAGTTTGAATCGCAGGCACAAGAGTTCGTCTACTGGTACTCGTAGGTGGAAAGGGACCTCGTGCTCCAAGGTGCCCCACCGTTCCCTCAACAGTCGAAGCCCAAATGCGGGGGAATGGAATGTAAAAATTTTCCAGTCGGTCAGGTGGTTCACAATAATGGCTGCGCAGTCGGATTTGTTCGAGACAGGAGAGTTGATCCAGCCTATTGGTAGCGAGCTTTACACGCTGATAGGGGCAAGGGGCAAAAGGAAGTGGTATGAGTAACCTAACCGTAACCATGCAGCTGGACAGTGCGGGATCCTCTTTACATGATGCGTGCATGAGTTTGGTGAGCGAATGTGACCACGTGAGAAGGAAACTTTTCATTTTGAAATTGAGATGCGAGTTTGGGAATGCGTCCGTACTCCGTACTTTGGTAACCTTGAGCATAGGGGAAGCTGACTCTCTGTGAAGAGCCACCAGGGTTTTGGCACCTTCAAAGGAGATTGATCGGGGCCCGAGGGGCCATCGTGATGAGGATTCAGGAGTGTGGAGGCAGCTGAGTTGAATTTGAATAAATGGCTCATATTACATACGTGATGCAAATGTTTGAGATATAGTTGGACTCCGTAGTTCTCGGCATGGAGAACAGGTGTTCCGTCAGCCAGCTAGTGTGCTATAATCTACTTGTTGATGCAATGATGGCCCCGTGCAAATCGATCGATTTCACCATTTCGATGTTGAAGGGATGCCTATCTGTAGGCTAAGTTTGGAGTACTCGTATAAAGAAGGACGCGTGCGGCACCGCCACGGCCCACCAAGGGCAGCCCGCTCTGGCACCTCACGGGCAATCACGTCACCAATAATGAATCGGTGATAATCAATTGATGCTCGATTCTTGGTGTCTTGTTCCTGAACTGCAAGCTTCGCCCTGCCTGCGCAGTGCTCGCTGGCATCCATGATCCATGTTGCCATGGCCCGTTCACATTACGACTGCAGTCAGTTCACCAATGGCGAGGGCAGCATTTGGCAGAGCACGGGAGTCGTTCTTATAGGCTCCTCCAGGTGGGCGAGCTGGCCCTCTCGGCCTCTAGCCGGCACCTAAACCACGCCTGGTGACCGCCTAGCCACCCCTAGCCACG
>Ga0105239_10002058_pt1 | contig 26061 bp, 22 predicted proteins | sample KBSC44metaG_FD_92761 | JGI IMG/M metagenome (GOLD analysis project Ga0105239, IMG submission 92761) | Corn rhizosphere microbial communities from Kellogg Biological Station, Michigan, USA - KBS C4-4 metaG | ecosystem: Host-associated > Plants > Roots > Rhizosphere > Soil | place: Michigan, USA...
TGACCAAATGCTCATTGGTAACCCTGTTCCTCAGTTAAGCTACTTCTCCAATTTCAGAATAGCATATAAAAAACTCAACCTTGAATTTTTATTACAGGGCACAGGCAAAAGTGATGCGGTATTGCTCGATATGTTCGCTTTGCCATTAGACTTAAGCGAAGATGGTGGCGTTCCTACAAAATACTATGCTGCCAATTACTGGACACCCGACAGGACCGGTGCTCGCTTTCCCCGGTTATCGACAGCGCCGGCGAATAATAAGCTGTCGTCTGACTTCTGGTTCCAGAATGGCGCTTACCTGCGGGTAAAGTTCATTCAACTCGGTTATGATCTTTCATCTTCTTTCCTGAAACGTACTGGTGTAAATGCTATGCGAATGTACTTTAATGCACAGAACCCGCTCACGTTTACCACACTCAAATTGACCGATCCCGAAAGCCGGGGTAACCAATGGACATATGGTATCATGAAAACATACACTGTAGGTTGTAACATTCAATTTTAATTCGCCACAACATGAAATACTTAACTTTAATTATATCATTTATTGCCGGGTCGATCCTGATTTCCGGTTGTAAAAAATTCCTGCAACATGACAATCCCACCAGTATATCAGACGAAGAATGGTGGAACACATCTGCCGACGCTACCAATGCGCTCAATTCGGTTTATGTAGGCGTTCCCGATGGAACATCGGGCCGGCAGTTAATGTTCTTATCGGCATTAAGTGATGAAGCTGTTGCCCGTCAAAGTACACGTGGCGATTATGAATCGTATGTAAAGGGATTACAAAACCCCACCTGGGATGTAGGCGCAGGCATATGGCAGGATGATTTTAAAGATATCCGCCGTGCATGCCGCTTTCTGGAAAATGTTGACCGTTGCTTTATGGATGACTCCCTCAAAAACCGTTACAAGTATGAGGCGAGGGCATTACGGGCTTATTATCATATGGAACTGCTGATGTTCTTTGGGGGGATTCCTATTGTAACAACATCGGTAACCCCTGCAGAAAGTTATCTCGAAAGAAGCAATGAAGCAGATGTATATAATTTCATTGTAAATGAACTTACAGATTGCGCCGCTCACCTGCCCGCTGTTTATACAAATGCCGACCTTAAAAGAATTACTTCAGGAACATGCTGGTCACTGATCAGCCGGCTTGCATTGTTTTACAAAAATTATGCAGTGGCAAAAGATGCTGCCAGAAAGGTGATCGACGCGGGTGTATATGCATTATATAAAACCGTTTCGAATCCAAAGAACAGTTATGCCGATCTTTTTCTGTACACCGGTGAAGTGAATAACGAAAGAATATTCTATAAGGAAAATACCAGCGGCGGAAATCAATGGAACACATTTGCCCCGCTGGGTGTGGGTGGAAAAACGATTATTTCTCCAACTGCAGCTGTCGTGAATAATTATGAAACCAAACAGGGGAAAACAATTTGGGAGCTTGGGCCCGATTCTGTTGCTATTTATCAAAAAGATCCTAATTACAAAAGCAACCGCGATCCACGATTGGTCGCTTCAGTATTGTTGCCCGGTCAAACCTATTCATCGTATGTGCTGAAACCGTTTGATGCTTCACAAACCAATCTCGACCGTCTGGGTGCGCAAAATGCAACGGCTACAGGCTTTTGGGTAAATAAGTATCTCGATCCTAAAGATCGCACGGGAACACGTACGCTGGATTATATGATCATTAGGTATGCAGAGATATTGCTCAATTATGTTGAGGCGCTGATTGAACTGGACCAATGGAGCAATCCCGATGTAGTGAGATATCTGAACGACATCCGGAGCCGTGCAGGTATGCCGCCTGTAGATGTTACAAAATATAATACGAAAGATAAACTGAGAGAACTCGTACGCCGTGAACGCCAATCGGAACTTGCTTTTGAAGGAGGACGTTTTTATGACATCCGTCGTTGGGGCATATTAGGCGATGTAATGAACGGACAGGTATATGGGGCCATTGATCCTTCTACCAATCAACCGGTAAAAGTGGAAGTTCGGTCATGCAATGTAGCGCGGGATTTTCGTTGGCCAATTCCCCAGGGTGAGATCCTGGCCAATCCTAATATGACGCAGAACGATCTGTACTAGGCTATAAATATAAAATCAATCATTTTCATTTATGAACAGAAGAAATCTTATAAAGCAGTTGGGGTTAAGCATCGGCGCTACGGTCATAGGATCAGAAGCAATGGCCCGTTTGGCAGATGGAACACTGGTATATGAGATCCCCAAAAATCCGTTACACAAACGAATAGACAAACCCGTTACTGCCATTACGCTGGGTGCCGGTAACCGTGGAAATGTGTATGGTAACTTTGCCGCCAAATTTCCCGACCAGTTAAAGATTGTTGGGGTAGCAGAGCCCATTCCCATTCGAAACGAACGATATGCCACCAAACACCAGATTGCCGATGCCAACCGCGTTGACACCTGGGAACGGATCTTTGAGCGACCGAAATTCGCCGATGCCATTATTATCACCACACCCGATAATCTGCATTATGCGCCTTGTATGAAAGCGCTGGCGATGGGTTACGATGTGCTGCTGGAAAAGCCCATAGCGCCAACAGAAAAAGAATGCCGCGACATTCTTGCACTGGCGAAAAAAACGGGTCGTATTGTTGCCGTATGCCATGTACTGCGTTATGCACCATACTTTGTAAAGATGAGAGAGTTGATAGCGAATGGGGCCATTGGTGAAGTAATGAGTGTACAGCATATGGAACCTATTGAACACCTGCATATGGCGCACTCTTATGTGAGGGGCAACTGGCACAACTCCAAACAAACAACGCCCATCATACTTGCCAAATCGTGCCACGATCTGGATATAATAAAATGGATCATTAATAAACCCGCCAAACAAATTGTTGCCATGGGTGATTTGAAATGGTTTAAAAAAGAAAATGCACCGGCGGGAAGCACAGCACGATGTACAGATGGCTGCACGATTGAACGTACCTGTCCGTATTCAGCTATAAGGTCATATTACGATAAACGGTTACGGTTGGGTGTATTCGATCTGCCCGATGATAAATCAAAACAACCTGAAGCGATCATGGACAAATTACGCACTACCAATTACGGCCGTTGCGTATATCATATGGATAACGACCAACCCGATCATTATATCACCAACATCAGGTTTGGCGATAATGTTACCGCCAATTTCTCCATGGAAGCGTTTACGTCCTATTCAGGGCGCCGTACGCGTGTTATGGGTTCTATGGGAGATATGGTGGGCGATATGACTGAACTGTTGATTACCGATTTCAGAACTGGTAAGCAAAGTAAAATGGTACCCGCTGCTGAAGACGTAGAAGGGTATAAGAGCGATGGTCATGGTGGGGGAGACTGGCCGCTGGCGCATGATTTTGTACAGGCTGTAGCCCAGCAAAATCCAAAATTGTTAACCTCTACTATCGATGCATCTATCGAAAGCCATATTATGGGTTTCATGGCTGAAGAAAGCAGAAAGAAAAACAAGATCATGGATATTACGATGTAAAATAAAAAGAGCGTATCTGTGATACTGGTACGCCTTGCGTTGATTAATCTGTACACCTGCCAGGGAGCCGTTTAAAAAGAACGGCTCCTGGTATTTATATATGCACATTGTGCGGATAAGCAGGACTGTGGCATCATATTTCCCAATAATTAGTTGTTGACATGTGACGCGCTGCGATTGATGCCTTGATGCAACCTCTATGGTAATGCGGTTGCTCCAATCAGGCAACCATGGCAGGTAGCGATGGATATATCCATCGAGATCTGGTTTGCCCAGGGTGGCGAGCAGGGCGACGGCATTATTTTAATGCGGCCAGTAACGCTACCACATCTTTCTCCTCTTTGAAATTGGTTTTGTTTTCTTTTATAAAATTTTTGATCAAATCTTTTTTATCAGGATAGATATCAATAATCTCTTGTTGGCTATTGGCTTTTAACAGCACCTTGCCTTTTAGCAGAAAAAATTTCTTTTGATAAGTCAGCTCAGAATAGCTTCTGAAATTATGGTTTGAATACGCATTCGTCACATTGTTGCTTACGGTTGCACTATTCCTTTTGTCGAGGCCGGAGTGTTCAATTGAAACTGATTGCGGAACTGGTTTATTGTAAATGAGCGCCAGCAGCGGCATATCGGTGGAAGTAGTTAATATCATGTAAAATTTTTCATGGTAGGGCAAAAACTTCTTTCCGTTAATGTATACCGTATCGATGGTTTCCATACTGGTTAGTTCCATGTACTGGCCATCTTTCATAAAACCGATCTCCTGGTTGTTAGTATTGTAATTCAGCCGGGCTTTTTCTGTAATGCCGGATTTCATCAACACACTTCCTTCTACAAAATCGGCAAACAAATAACCTGCGGCGCGTATACTGTCGGCCTGGGTTGTAACCTGTGAATGGGCAGCGGTGGCAATAAGGCCAGCTAACCCTGCAATAAGAGGGGCGACGATCTTTCTCATGTGTTGTTTTGGTTAAGTTACCTACAATTTACGAAACAAGACATACCTTCAAAACCTTAATACCAATAATCATTAAAACTAATTCACATGAGTACAATTCCTCATGGAAAAAACTGCATGGCGGAAAATTTGTTCGGGAACTGACCAACCGGGATCACGAAAAAGTAGTTAGGCTCCTCAAGCGAAGGGGCAAAATGGACTTTATAGTGGGTTGATTTGGACACAGGGTTTAACTACCTTTGTTTCAACAAACTCACGCAATGAAACACATTACCGTAATTGTTCCTGCAGGAAAAGGCACCTTAAGTACTGTAACTTGTATCGCAAGTGCAATTGAAGTATTTGAAACGGCAAATGATTATTGGAAGCAAAGCGGAAGGAAAGAATTGTTTAAGATCGAATCGGCAGGCGCCTCTAAGAAAACAGCAATCCGTGATAGCTTGTTTACGGTGAAGCCACAAGCTAATATTTCATCAATAAAGAAAACCGATCTCATAGTTATTCCGCCGATAGCTTTTAATGATAAGAAAACTATAAAGGAAAATCAACTACTATTAGAGTGGATTACGCAGCAATACAGGAGAGGTGCTCAGGTAGCCACTATGTGCTCCGGTGCATTTATGCTTGCCTCATCGGGATTGCTAAATGGTAAGAATTGCTCCACGCATTGGGCGCATGCAGCTACCTTTCGAACTATGTTTCCTGAGGTGAAGTTACAGTCTGATCAATTGATCACGGATGAAGATGGCATATATACCAATGGTGGCGCTTATTCCTTTCTAAACCTGCTGATCTATCTGGTAGAAAAGTATTATAACAGGCAAACAGCTATTTACTGTTCCAAAGTATGTCAAATTGAAATGGATCGGAATAGCCAGTCACCCTTCACCATATTTACCGGGCAGAAACTGCATAGCGATGAAATGGTAAAGAAAGCACAGGCTTATATTGAAAGCAAGCTGGATGAAAAAGTATCCATCGAACATTTGTCTTCGAAATTTTCTATTGGCAGGCGAAACTTCGACCGAAGGTTTATTAAGGCTACCGGCAATACGCCGATCGAATATGCGCAGAGAGTAAAAATTGAATCCGCAAAAAAGGCTTTTGAAACGACACGTAAAAATGTAAACGAAGTTATGTATGAAGTTGGCTATTCAGACATAAAAGCATTTCGTGAGGTTTTTAGAAAACTCACAGGTATGTCGCCACTGGAATACAGGGCAAGGTATAATAAAGAAGCCAGTTTACAGGTTTTTAATTGAAGCAAACCGGGTTGTTATCTGTACCATTTTAGTTTGCAACATATTAAGTGCTGTTTTTCTATACTGCAGTTTTACTTATTCCCTCCTGACTATAGATACATATGTGGTGGAAACAGGTGATCATTCGTCCACCTCAGTATTAAATTTGTCTATCCGGCAAATTATTCTTGGAAACCGCTTCTCCGGTAGTGTACTTTTATAAAGTAATTGTAATTCTTATAAAGTAATTGTAACTCTAAAAGATTATGCAATGAAAAAGAAAACCACACTATCCGCCAATGCAGTCGTTACTGCAGCTATTGTTATGCAAGGTTTAACAGGCGATGCACAACCCAGTGCTTCCGGTAAACCAATGAGTGATGAATCCATCCGCCCATTTCATGTAAAAGTTCCTGAAGCACAATTGGTCGATCTTCGAAAACGTATTTTGGCAACACAATGGCCTGAACAGGAAACGGTCGCCGATGCAACACAGGGAGTGCAACTGGCAACGATGAAAAAGCTGGCAGAATATTGGGCCACCACTTACGACTGGCGCAAAACGGAGAAAAAGCTAAACGCACTGCCGCAATACATTACGAATATCGACGGACTGGACATACATTTCATTCATGTTCGTTCCAAACATAAAAATGCGCTGCCGATCATTATTACTCACGGGTGGCCCGGTTCTGTTATTGAACAGTTGAAGGTCATTGGTCCGCTTACAGATCCTACTGCCTATGGCGGCAAAGAAGAAGACGCTTTTGACGTAGTTATACCCTCATTACCCGGCTATGGTTTTTCCGCTAAACCAACTGGTACAGGCTGGGACCCTATTCGTATTGCTAAGGCATGGATCGTACTAATGAAACGTTTGGGCTATAAAAGTTTTGTAGCACAGGGTGGCGATTGGGGAGATGCAGTGACAGAGCAAATGGCGCTGCTTGCGCCACCTGAATTAATTGGCATTCATAGCAACATGGCTGCCACTGTTCCCGCCGATGTGTCGAAAGCGCTTCAGTTGGGTAATCCGGCGCCGGCAGGACTTTCTACCGACGAACAACATGCGTTCGATCAGTTAGCTTATTTCTATAAACATGGCCTGGGGTATGCCAGTGAAATGGCTAACCGTCCACAAACATTATATGGCATTGCTGATTCACCCATTGGCCTCGCTAGCTGGATACTTGACCACGATGCAAGCAGTCAGCAACTGATCGCCAAAGTATTCGATGGCGAAACTGCTGGTCTTACCAAAGAAGATATCGTTGAAAACATAACGCTCTACTGGTTAACAAATACAGCGGTTTCTTCAGCTCGTCTTTACTGGGAAAATAAGCTGGCCTTCTTTGATATCAAAAACATCACGATTCCGGTTGCCGTGAGTGCTTTCCCAGATGAAATATATCAGGTGCCACGCACATGGGCAGAGAAAGCATTTCCTCATCTTATTCATTATAACAAGCTTGGTGTAGGCGGTCACTTCGCTGCCTGGGAACAACCGAAGTTGTTTACAGAAGAAGTACGTGCTTCTTTTGCATCTCTTAGAAAAAATTGAAATGGCTGTCGAACGGGGCGATAAGATCTTTTTTTAAAAATTATCGCCCCGTTTGTTTTATTTTGACCACACTTATCAGAATAATTGCAAAAAATAAAAAGAGTTGAACAAGATAGAAAAACTGAAGGTTTGCTTTTATGGCTTGTATGTCTGGTAAAACATGGTTGCCATTTTCATTCATTAAATGTCTGAATGTAAGTCCTTGTTTTTTTCCCGCAAATATGCCATTCAAAAACAGACATATAGCAAGTGCCAGTTTGATCTTAAACCAGGGTTGTTGCCATATGTCTTTTGATAATAGAAGCAAGGCGATTCCCGTGAGTATTATTATACCTGCTCCGGCTCTCACCAATGATCCGTATTTCGACATTATCGGCAATAGGCCCAATGCTGCCTTGCTCTCTCCCTGATCGGTAAGCTTACAGAAGAATCTAAAGGTGAAATAATCAACTGTAGTGGTACCTGCCATTACAACCAAGCCAATAAGATGAAGTGAGAGAACAAGCCTATAGAATATTTGTGTCTTTATCATTGTTGTTTCATTATAGATAATCAATTATTACCTGATTTGCGGGCGTTTTTATAGATCTTCAGCAGATAAAATGTTGAAACAAGAGCTACAAAAAATTGAAGAATACCTGTGCTTTCGAACAGCAGATTATCTGGTATTTCATAAGCGGGCGCAGGAAACAGCTTTCGCCATGTTGCTAAGGGCATTCCGGAAAAAAATAGCACATTTTTCAGCACATGATTGTACAGCCCTTCAAATAAGCCAATGCCTAATTCAAAAACAATAAAGCTGACTGCGGTGTACAATGTAAGGAAGACCTTCTTTTTATACCGATTGAATAAATACAAAAAAGTAAAGCAGATGACGAGTATCAGACCGCCGTTTGTTCCAACGTCTTTTCTCCACGGTGTATTATAGATCTTTGCGCCATACAAATGATGGAAAGTAGTAACAATATAAACCGCTGAGGTAGCAATAAATGAGTATCGTAAAGATCGTGAACTGACAGATTCCGCACGTTTCATATAATTTAGTTTGTGAACACTTGTACAATTATGTACTACTATTTAGTTTTGTAAAATAACAGTAGCAGTGTGGAACCGGCAAGAGACAATAAGCAGGGGATGTGCGATATTGAACAAATTCCTTCAAACTGTTCAGAAATGAAAAATAACCTTGATAAGCAAATCACAAAAGAAGATCGCCGCACGGTAAGAACAAAAAAATACCTGGCAGATGCGTTAAAACAACTGATGCTCGAAAAGAACTATGATGATATAACTATTCAGGAAATTATTGATCTTGCCGATGTTGGCCGCAGCACATTTTACACGCATTATGAAAGTAAAGAGCAGCTATTGGTCGGTAATATTAATTTTCAGGATAAATTGATCAACGCTGAAGCAAATGATGATTCTCCTATGGGGATCAATATTTCATATTTATTTGAACATTCCAGAGAGAACATACATCTCTTTAAAGCAATGACCCGCAACAGAAGTATTGAAATTGTAGGTAATTACTTTATGGAGTTCTGTGTCAGTAAAATCATAGACCATGTAAAGCATCATTCTTCTTCTAAGAAGAAAAATCAGCAAATGCTGCGTTATAAAGCCGAAGCGGCAGCTGGTGGTATGATACGAATGATGTTTAAGTGGCTCGACGATGGTGCAAAGGTACCGGCAGAGGAAATGATTGCCTACGCAAAGAAAATTTTAAATGATCTTATTTCAGAAGAACGTTAAAAAGCCAGCCTATTCATCGCTGTTGTTACTATAACCCACTTAAGGCATTGATTTTAAATATTGTATCCCGGAATTGATGTAGTACTTGCGCATTTATTGTAAATTTGGGTATTACATGATAAGACACATTTTTCCAATTGATAAGTGGGATTTTAAAAGTGAATCCATTTTAAAGGATTTGCCGGCAGAGGATTTTGAGCTGCTCACTGCCAACAAAACGGAACAGGTCTATTCAAAAGGCGAGATCATTTTCAGGGAAGCGGCTTACCCGGCCGGGATCTTTTATATTGTAGATGGAAAAGTAAAGAAGTATAAAGTAGACAAGGACGGTAAGGAACATATTATTTACGTGGCCAACCAGGGTGAAATATTAGGCTATCATGCCATCCTTTCTGAAGACCGGTATCCCGATTCAGCATCCGCGCTGGAAAAAAGCAGAATTGCATTTATTCCCAAAGAAGATTTTTTGACCACCCTGCAACAGTCAGCCGTACTAAGCAAGCGCCTGCTAAAGACACTGAGCCATGAATTCGCGGTATTAGCTAATAGCCTTTCTGTGTTTGCCCAAAAATCGGTAAGAGAAAGACTGGCCTTACAACTGATAGTATTAAGGGAAAAGTACAAAGTGAATTTTCAACCAGGCATGCCTGTAGAGATTAATATTAGCCGCGATGATCTGGCAAATATTGTAGGAACTGTTCGCGAAAGTCTCGTACGTATACTATCTGAATTTAAAGAAGCCGGTATAGTAGAAACAAAGGGCCGCAAGATCATTGTACACGATGTTAACCGGCTTATTAAAATTGCGAATTATAAATAACCCGCAAACTTCTTCCTTCGATTTCCCTCTTTTAAAGTTCAAAAATTGATAAATGTCACTTTTCTGAGTGACAAGGTTTACCGCTTGCGTTTACAAACACTGGTAATTTTGTAGAGAAATTATAAGATAGTAAATGTTTTCAGCCCAGGTTCCTTCAAACAAAGCAGATCAATGGTTTAGTACAGATTCGCATCTGAATAAATTATATCCTGAATCTATTCAGTTATTGGCTTACAGACATTGGACGCCTATAAACATTACTCAGCTGGTGGCTCCGTTTCTTGTAACCCATCCGGGCGTTAAAGTGCTCGATATTGGCAGCGGGGTAGGGAAGTTCTGTCTGGCTGCAGCTTATTATAAGCCTTATGCTTCATTTTTTGGTGTTGAGCAGCGCAAAGATCTTGTAGACCATGCTGAAAAAGCCAGAGGTATACTTGGATTTGACAACGTTCATTTCATTCACGGCAATGTTACCGACCTCGATTTTAAACAGTATGATCATTTCTACTTCTTCAACTCGTTTTATGAAAACCTGATGGATAAGGATAAAATTGATGATAACGTAAAGTACTCAACCCGGTTATTCAATTATTATCATAACCGGTTGTATAAAAAGCTCGAGGAAATGCCGGTAGGTACAAGGGTAACAACTTTTCACTGCCTGGATGATAAAATACCTCCGGGATATCAAGTGGTCGATTCAAAAATTGCTACTTTGTTAAAATTCTGGATAAAATTATGGTAGCGGGTATTCACCGTTATAATAACCGTATAACTAAAACAAAAGAAACAACCAACATAATGATGAGTGCTGAAAAAAAGGATCCAAAACCAGGTTATTTGTTGAGCCTGCTGCAGCAAAAATGCGCACGCTGCAGAACGGGGAATATGTTTAAAGCCAAAAACGCTTACAGGCTGAAGGATTTTATGAAAATGCATGATAACTGCCCCTCCTGTAACCAGCCCATGGAACTTGAAGTCGGTTTTTATTACGGGACTGCCTATGTTAGTTATGCCTTAACAGTAGCGCTATCGGTTACTACATTCGTTGCCTGGTGGGTATTAATTGGTATGTCGGTTAATGATAACAGATTTTTTTGGTGGCTCGGATCAAACATAGTGCTGTTGATTATACTTCAGCCCTGGTTAATGCGATTGTCCAGAGCAATATGGCTATCGTTTTTCGTTCGCTATAATGCGAACTGGCAGGCAGCAAATACTGATAACGCTGAAGATAACAATTGAATTACGAAATATCACATTCATGGAACCCACAGCTATAAGCCCATTTTCATTGGAACATTGGTTTAGCACTGATGCCAGGTTACATCAACTATATCCTGAAGCGATAAGATCATTAGCCCGCATGCACTGGTCGCCATTATATATTATACAAAAGGTCGTTTCGTATCTGACGCCAAATGATAAAGTAAAAGTGCTGGATATCGGTAGTGGGGTAGGAACGTTTTGTTTGGCAGGCGCTTATTATAAACCTTCTGTTTCTTTTTTTGGCGTAGAGCAACGGAAAAGTCTGGTAGAGCATTCCCAGACAGCATTGGAAAAACTTGGATTACAAAACGTTCAGTTTATTCATCGGAATTTTACACAGCTAAACCTTAGCGAATACGACCATTTCTATTTCTATAATTCTTTTTTTGAAAATCTGGACGGTACTGATAAGATAGATAATGAGATCGTTTATTCGAATGAATTATACAATTATTATAGCATTTACCTGTATAATCAATTGGAGAAAATGCCCATCGGTACAAGAGTAGCTACTTATTGCAGTTGGGGTGATGAGATGCCACCATGTTATCAGGTAACAGAAACGCATTTTAATGACTTACTAAAATTCTGGATAAAGATGTAATGTAAAAGCCAGCAACGAAAATGAAAAACGAAACAAAGGAAAATTACATACTTAAAAAATATTGTACCTGTGAAACGAACGATTAAGTATTACAGGATCATGTGGATGCGATATGATTTTGCAGCGGGCCTGTCGGTTTTCCTGGTGGCGCTGCCGCTTTGTTTAGGGATTGCGCTGGCATCGGGGGCACCGTTATATGCAGGATTGTTATCAGGAATGATTGGCGGTATTGTTGTAGCAGTGATCAGCGCATCGCCATTGGCAGTGTCGGGTCCGGCAGCAGGATTGACAACCCTGGTGTCGGCCTCCATTATATCCCTGGGCGACTACCGGGTATTTTTGCTTTCAGTTATTGTTGCAGGAGCCTTTCAGGTACTTCTCGGTTTGTTAAAGCTGGGCACAATAGCTAACTATTTTCCATCGGCTGTAATTAAAGGCATGTTGGCTGCTATTGGTATTATACTGATCACAAAACAGATCCCCGTGGCGTTAGGGTACGACAGACCCGATTTCTGGACAAGTGGTTTACGGAGTCTGTTCTCATCAGGAAGTTCAGCAGCGTTCAGCCATCAAGTAAGTATTGCTTCCGTGCTCATTGCCTTATTCTCATTGTTGTTATTAATATTGATGCGATTGCCTTTTGGAAAGAAACTTCGCTTTATACCCGCGCCATTACTGGTTGTGGGCGCCGGCATTTTGTTCGCCTTTTTCTTTGGGGATGCAAACGGAACATTATCCCTGAAGCAAAATCAGCTGGTAAAGATTCCCACGAATATTTTTGCCAATATTTCTTTTCCTGATTTTGCCCGTCTTTTCTCACAATCGCAGATCTGGAAAGATGGCGTTATTATTGGTTTGCTGGCTACCCTGGAAACCTTGTTATGTATTGAAGCGGTAGACAAACTCGACAAGCATAACCGCATCACACCGGTAAACAGGGAACTGATCGCACAGGGCATTGGAAATATGGCTTGTGGCATGCTCGGCGCCATTCCCTTAACAGCCGTGGTTGTTCGGGGCTCGGCCAATGTAGATGCCGGGGCCAGAACAAAAATGTCGGCTATTACGCACGGACTATTACTGTTGCTGGCCGTTGTGCTGATACCTTTTGTGTTAAATCTGATCCCTTATGCTTCGCTTGCTGCCATCCTGCTGATGACGGGTTATAATTTAACCAAACCCAAACTCTACAGGAACATGTTTAGTTTGGGCTGGAAACAGTTTCTACCCTTTATACTTACGATTTTTATTATACTGGCAACCGACCTTTTAATTGGCGTCAGCATTGGGTTATTATTATCTGTATATTTTATTATTCAGAACAATTTCAGGGCAGAATATAAGATTACAAGAACAGCCATGGGTGGAATCGAAACAGAACTGATCAGGCTCAACAGTAATGTAACGTTTTTGAATAAGGTAAAATTAAAGAAGGCGCTGGATGAAGTTGCAGAAAATAGTAAATTAACAATCGACGGCAGCAATTGCAATTTTATTGATTATGATATCCTCGAAATAATCAGCGAATTTGAAAATAAAGCGAAAGACAGAAATATCGATTTACATACCGTTGGAATTAATAAGGTAAATGTTACGGCGATACATTGATTATAAATTTCTCTGTTAGGCCGGAAATTTTAACAGGGCCGTTTTAAACTGATGTTTTAAAACCGGAAGATCATTTTGAGCTATCTCCCAAACTATATGGAAATTTACGGCGAAGTATTCATGGATTGAAATATTCCTAAAGCCTCTAATAGGCTTCCAATCTATTTCGGGATGGGCATTTTTAAACTCGGCGGTTAATACATTGCATGCTTCCCCGATAATTTCAATCTGCTTTATTGTAGCAAATCTTTTTTCAGAATTGGCAAGAAAGACATCATATGAGACTCCATTAAGATATTTCTCTACTTCAGAGATAGCTTCCAGAATATGTAAAACTCTTGTTTTATCAGTGATCAGTCCTTTCATAAATTAGAATCTTGTCCTTATCTATAAAAGGCTTTACATGGTGGGATAAGCCTTCTGTGGTAACAAGGTCAACTTTTTTGTGCAGTAATTCTTCGAGGTCTGATTGGTATATAAAAAACTTCATTCCTATGGGTTTGGAATGGTCCAGTTCCACTAATATGTCTATGTCGCTTTCGGGGGTTGCTTCATCACGGGCAACTGACCCAAACAGATAAGCCTTTTTTACAGGAATTCCTGTAAAATATTGCTGAAGTAATAGTTTATCCGCGAGTGACAAATTCATAGGCTAAAGATAGCAATTTTTTTCAGAATACGATATGCGAAGCAGGAGTCAATGCAGGCATGATAAAGGGATGTAAGAACCATACAATTAGTCATTAGGCTCCCATAATTCAATTTTGTTACCCTCCAGGTCAAGGATGTGAACGAACTTTCCGTATTCATCGAATGTTTCTATGTTGTCTAATATCGTTACTCCTTCCTTTTTTAATTCTTCTACCAGTGCTTCGATGTTCTCAACCCGGTAATTGATCATAAAGTCCTTTGATGAGGGCTCAAAGTATTTGGTCTTGTCGGGAAAAGGGCTCCATAGCGTATATCCCTGCTTGGCCGGGTCCGTTTCCTGTTGCCAAATAAACTTTGTTCCGTACTGGGTGGTGTCAAAGCCGAGATGGGTTTTATACCATTGTTTCATTTTCTCAGGGTCCTGGCATTTGAAGAAAATGCCGCCAATTCCTGTTACCCGTTTCATGTTTATCTGTTTTTTAGATGGTTAATGTTAAACAATAATAGCACTTTTTTTCATAGGGCATTATTACTAATTCTTTTCGCTTGCCAGTTACATTTATTCATACATTAATACAATCCTAATTGACTATAAAAATCTACGAGCCTTTTCATATTGCCTGTACGTAAAACTATTAGCCTAATGTCCCTTTGCAAATTATATTTAATCTATACTTATAAACTAAACTCTTCATAAAATGCTTCTCTCGTTTTAGCATCATACCACAGATATTGCCAGAATTCACCTTTTTTGCCCACTTTATACGGTTGAAGTAACTCAATCTTATTTTTATTCCACCACGGAAACTCGTCAGGAAACGACAATCCATCATCATATTTATCTGTGCTCAGCTTCATTTTGTTGGCCGCTATAATTTTATCGACAGTGCTCTGGTCGCAGGTAAATGCAATCAGTACTTTATAATCTATACCTATAAAATCGCCGAAAGTATAGATGTTTTTTACATCACTGGTAACGTCAGTCTGAAGATGCTCTTTGAAACGCCTCTTATTATTATCTGTGTCTGCCTCACCTAAGTCATAAGCAGGAAATACCTTATCTATCAGCTGATTCTTCTTGTCTCTGATTTTTTGTTTTGCTGCTGAAAGTGTATGCTTTGTTTTTTCGATAGCCACGTCGCCCTTTCTTTTTATTCTGTTGCAGGAAAAAAGGATCAGAAGAGAAGTAAGCGTTAATATGTTTTTTGAAATCATAACAATGGTATTAAGGTGCTTCCTATGTTCCCGCATCACATTCTTTTAACTGAAATCGCATAAGGCTCAAACGAAAGGCCATTCTTTTTCAGAAGGTCTTTATTGGGAATTGTCCATTCGAAACCTGTCTGATTCTTGTCAGAGAATACAACCGTATACGTATTACCTTTCTTAAAGAAGCTGTTACTATAATTTTCCGGACAAGTGAAAATTATCCCCAGCTCCTTGTTTTGATAATTCATTCCAATCAGTTTAATAACTTGAAATTCTACTACTGTTGCCCACGCAACAAGGCCGCAACCCGGTGTCTGTTGCATCTTTTTTATAAGCTTACCTGTCAGTTGAAATTGTTTTCCACGAATTGAGTCGGATTGAGCGTATGATGCGCATCCAATTACCCAAAAAAGTATAATGGTGAAGGCCTGTTTCATAAATAGGGGCTGCTAAAATGTGTTTGTACGGCTAATATAATACGTTTCTAATCAGAATGGGAATGTTTGTAAAATGCAGGCATGGTTTAACTTTCTGTTTAGTTGTCAAGTCTTCCATTCGCTGCAATTTCAGACGATTAAGTTACTATAACCCTTCGTAACTTTATCACATGAACAATACCCAACGATTCAGCAATCGCGTAGAGGACTACGTAAAATATCGTCCGCATTACCCTGCCGCTGTTGTAACCTGGTTGCAGGAGCGATTTGGTTTTTTATCGGGCACCATAGCGGATGTGGGCTCCGGCACTGGTATATTAACAAAGTTATTCCTTGATGCCGGGTATACTGTCTATGCCGTAGAACCTAATGAACCCATGCTTTCAAAAGCAATAACATTGCTGAAAGACTATCCCGGTTTTACCGCCGTGCCCGGTACTGCTGAAAATACAACGCTTCCAAACGGCAGCGTTGATGCTGTAATGGCAGGACAAGCTTATCATTGGTTTGATCCAGAAAAAAGCAGAACAGAATTTACCCGCATCCTGAAACCCCATGGCCTGGTGGCGCTGGTTTGGAATGAGCGAAGAACAGAGACCGAATTCGAAAAGGAATATGAGGTACTGATCAATCAGCGCGGTAAAGACTATACAGAGGTAAAGCACCGTAATATTGATGTTGATGACATAGCGGCATTTTTTGCCCCCGCCGCTATGGAATTAAAAATCTTTAACAACCATCAGGTATTTGATTTCGAAAGTTTGAAGGGAAGACTATTGTCATCATCGTACATGCCATTGGACGGCGAGCCGGGGCATCACGACATGTTAGCCGAGCTCAAACGGCTTTTCGACAAGTATCAGCAGGCAGGCACGATCACCATTACCTACGATACAAAACTGTACGCCGGCAGGTGGTAAGAATGTAAACTATCTGGTTATGGGCGACCAATCAAATGAAGTTGACCCAATCACAAAAAACACGGTAATATTCCGCCTCACTCCTTGTTCGCCTACGAACAAAAAACGTTCGTTTTCGTACATCTTCCTGCGGTTCCAATATATAAACCACTTACTACCAAAGGTTTCGGCAATTGGCATAACCATTGGACTCCTTTCAGGCGAGCGATCAGTGTGCCTTCCCGGAATTGAAATGTAACCCTCAAACTATTTCCTGTATGCTTAAGAATTATTTAAAAGTTGCATTGCGGAACCTCTGGAAAAACAAAGCTTTTTCTGCTATTAATATTCTTGGTCTTGCATCTGGCCTTGCAGTTTGCCTGTTGATCGTTTTATATGTCGTTGATGAAATGAGCTATGATAAATACAATGTAAATGCAGACCGCATCTATCGTTTGGATGCTGATATTTATTTCAATAACACCTCCGCCATATTTGCCGTTGCGCCCGATCCCTTAGCGCTTACCCTCAAAAGAGAATATCCCGTTGTACAGGAGATGACAAGAGTAAATTATCAGAAAGATATTCTTATAAAGAAAGGTAATGAGAACGTGCCGGACCAGCATTGCGCATATGCTGATTCTACTTTTTTTAAGGTGTTTACCATCCCTATGATCGAGGGTAATCCCTCCACCGCTTTGAAAGAACCCAACTCCATTGTCATTGATGAAACAACCGCAAAAAAATACTTCAATACCAAAGATGTTGTTGGTAAAACTTTGTATGTTGACAATAACGCTAACTGCAAAATAACCGGTGTTATAAAAGATATTCCCCGTCAATCACATTTTCATTATCATTTCATCCGGCCAAGGGGCAAGGACAATGATTCATGGCTTGGCAATAATACCTTCAATTATATTTTATTAAAACCAGGCGTAAGCAGGGCAGAGATGCAAAAAGATGTCGATGCCACTATAAACAAATACGTTGGTAAGGACCTTGAGCAACAACTGCATTCATCACTAAAAGATCTTCAGAGTAAAGGCAATCATTTTATTTATCACATGACGCCGCTTACTGATATTCACCTGCATTCAAATAAACAGTACGAAGTAGAAGCAAATGGCGATGTAACGTACGTTTACATCTTTTCAGTCATTGCAATTTTCATTTTATTAATTGCCTGTGTAAATTTCATGAATCTTTCAACGGCGCGTTCTGCTAACCGCGCAAAAGAAGTAGGAATAAGAAAAGTAGTTGGTTCATTGCGCACGGGCCTGATTGCCCAATTTCTGACAGAATCTGTTTTATTAAGTTTTCTCTCGCTGGCGCTGGCTATTTTAATAGCTGCTTTGCTATTGCCATTGTTCAACCAGTTGGCCAATAAACATATGAGCGTAGCAACCCTGTTTTCCACCTGGCTTTTTCCGGTAATGCTGGGTTTGGTATCTGTTGTAGGGTGCATTGCCGGTAGTTATCCCGCATTTTATCTTTCATCATTTCAGCCTATACAGGTATTTAAAGGAAAGGTGGCAAAAGGTTTCAGGAACAGTTGGCTGCGAAGCAGCCTTGTGGTATTCCAGTTCAGTATATCCATTATACTGATCATAGGGACCATCGTTATTTACAACCAGATAAATTACATCCGCGCAAAAAAAATAGGCTTTAACCGCGACCAGGTTTTAATCGTACATAATATCTATAATCTTAATAATAACAGGAAACTTTTCAGAGATCAGCTACTCAATATGCCTGGCATTGTAAGTGCAACGGAAGGCGATATGCCTACCAGAAACAGTTTTGATAACGAAGGGTGGTTTCGTGATCCAGGCTTCGATGCTAACAGAGCGGTAGTGCTTAACAATTTTTATGTTGATGAGCATTATATCCCAACACTGGGTATGGAGATAAAGGAAGGAAGAAATTTTTCAAAAGATTTCTCAACAGATTCTTCCGGTGTTATTCTGAATGAAGCTGCCGTAAAAGTATTAGGTTTTAAAGATCCTTTTAAAGAAACATTATACCGGCCCGATTTTCACAACGATGGAACTATAACCCCGGCTCCATTTCATGTTGTAGGCGTAGTTAAAGATTTTAATTTTAAGTCATTGCATCAGACAGTTGCGCCGCTTATAATACAGTTCGGTGATAATTACAGCAGCGTTGCCATTCGTGTAAACACAAAAAATCTCAATAGTGTAATAAACAGCATTCAGAGTAAATGGAACGCAATGGCGCCCGGCCAACCGTTCAATTACACTTTCATGGATGACGATTTTAATAATATTTATACAACAGAGCAACAAACGGGCAAACTGTTTATAACCTTTGCTGTATTTGCCATTTTCATTGGCTGTTTGGGTTTATTCGGATTGGTTACCTATGCTGCAGAACAACGTACAAAGGAAATTGGCATACGTAAAGTGCTGGGTGCAAGCGTAGGCGGCATAGTAGCTATGCTGTCGAAAGATTTTGCCAGGCTTGTTCTGATCGCTTCCGTTATTGCATTTCCCGTAGCATGGTGGACCATGCACACATGGCTGGAAAGTTTTGCCTACAGAACTAATATCAGTTGGTGGATCTTTGTTATTGCCGCTTTTGCAGCGGTCCTGGTTGCCATGATAACCGTAAGTTTACAGGCTATTAAAGCCGCAATCGCAAACCCGGTAAAGAGTCTGAGAGCTGAATGAGAGAGAATAAACTTCCCTGAACGTTCTTCCTCCAGTTTCGGCAATTTTTCAAACACATTCATTTTCAAAGAATCACTTCGGTTTTAGCTATACCTGAGTGCTACCTTGTTAGGAGATAAAGCGCACTTTTCTGCTGGAAGTGCGCTTTAAGTCCTAACAAAGTATAAACAAAGTACCAGTCATCTATGAAGCAATCACTCCAAAACCTTCTTCTTATTAATAAAAATTCAAATCTGTGTCTGCTGATCTCAGTTAGTTGCAGTAAAAATTTATAAAGTAGTGCACGCTTATTGCTAAATCTGCACGGTTATCGACAAAAACTGCACACTTATTAAATTCTTCTTTGAAGTATTTATTTAAGTTATACATTTGCCCCGGTTCAAGATAAATACTTCGATAGCGTTTCTCCTTTCATGATCGTACATGCGGTAATTAATACCGGTAATCAACCAGTTATTAATTGATTTAACTCATTCTATAGTAAAATATGGGATGAAAAGGAGAGTTGTGTACTTATGAAGGACATATGCTATTGTTTCTTATGTGAAGTATGATTCTTGGTCCTGATTGAAAGCCCTAACAACCTATACCAAAACCCGTTTGTGAGAAAGCCCGACCAGCTTTTTAACCTTTATTCCTGTTTGTGGCTATTGGCCTGCCTTTTGTTCGCCGGTATAACCGGCCGGGCACAAGTGCACGTACAAAGCCCATTACCTACCGCTCAATTGGGTTCCTCCAATAGCGACTCACTGCTTTCTTCTTTAGCAGGATTAAATGCTTACCGGTTTTTCATTCGTAAAGGCGATACAATAATTTTTATACAGAAGAGCTACTGCAAGGGTAACTACAGCACCCGGTATGTATTGGATAATACCCAACAGGTAGTTGCAGAAACCGAGAAGCGTCCTTCTTCATCATCAGCCGAAACACATACACCTTTTTTGCGTATACAGGGTAATGTTCAATACGATTTTTTATATCGTTCATATATCGATACGCCTTTTTCCCAACACGATTTTCAGCAGCATACCGTACAAACTTTTCTGAATGTAACGGTAAAGGATAAATATCCACTGAAAGTAAATCTGTCGAATCGTATAAGCAATTCGCCCTGGTTTAAAAACTTTATGGATGTTAATATGCGGTTCGACAGGAGCGCGTTTGAACGAACTGCAAAACAACAGGTGCTCGATAAGATCAACACACGCTACTGGCAAAAGCCTGACCTTACCAAAGCAGAAGAAGCCCTAAAGAATGCCATCGATAAATACAACCGCTTAAAAGCCGCTCTTAACAGCCCCGATGTGCTGCAAAAGATAGTTGAGGAAAGGGAAAAACAATATTATAAACGGATAACAGATGCTCGCAGGCAAGCGGACGATTCGCTTTTGCAGGGAGTAGATATAACTACGCTGGACAAAAGAAGTTTGTATAAAATGGCTACTGATCTGCCCACATCTAATAAGATGCCTGTAACGATCGACAGCAGCTACACAAAATATATTGAACAAAAGAAAAAGGACCTCGATAGCCTCGAGCAAAAAATACTGGTATTGCAGGGAAAGAGAGACAGTATCAAAAACAAGATCAATAACGATCTGGCAACTGTGCGCCGCAAAGTATACAAGGCTGGTCATCCCGGTGATCTGAAACAGATTGAATCAGAAAATGGTATTGAGCAGGAAAAGCAGAGCGGACTGGAGAATTTTTTATCGCACGTAAAAAGTATTGGCATTGGCCGGTCGGTTGTTAATTATTCTGAGCTTACCGCCTGGAATGTAGCGCTGACAGGACTTAACATCGAATACAATGATGGCATCTACGCTGCAGCGGCCGCAGGCAAAATAGATTATGGATTCAGAGATTTTTTAGGAAAGAATACCCGGCAAAAAGGGCAGAGCTTTTTCATGGGCCGCATAGGATGGGGCGATGTTGATCGCAAGGCAATCATACTTTCTGCCTTTACCGGTAAAAAATATAATTACGGATCAGTAGTGGGCGATACAGTGGATGATCACATCAATGTAACAGGTTACTCGATTGAAGGCATTTTGAAAAAAGATGAAAACACCGGATTGAGTGTAGAAATGGCGAAAACCACCGTGCCTGTTACCGGAAGCATTGGCAACACACAGGGTATGAAACCCTTGTTTCAATTTGCAGATAATGGTAATCTTGGATTGAGCATAAAAGGCCAAACCCTTTTATCAAACACTAATACACGTATAAATGGATTTTATCGTAAAACAGGAGCACAGTTTCAGTCGTTTAGTCTGTTCACCGTTAATACCAACCAAACTGCATGGCTGTTAAGTGTTAATCAGCCGTTCTGGAATAATAAATTAGATGTAACGGCTTCTGTTCGCCGCAATGATTTTACCAATCCGTTTTCTGAAAAGACATTTAAAACGAGCACTGTATTTACCAGTTTACAAACAACGCTGCGTATACCGCACTGGCCGGTACTTACTGCCGGTTATTATCCCGGTACCCAAATGTACATAGTAGATAAGGAGCGCATCAGGGAAAACGCCTATTACATATTGAACGCATCTGTGGTGCATAATTATACAGCCGGTGGCATACACATGTTGTCTTCGCTGTTGTATAATAAATACTCTGGTAAAGGAACTGATTCAGGGTTCGTTGCCTATAAAGGCATCAGCTATATGGCCTCGCACAGTTTTATTTTTCAGCGGCTGCAGTTACAGGGCGTTTATATGTATACCGATCAGGAACAAATGCAATATTATACGCTGGATGCCGGCGCCGATTATTCGCTTTCAAAAATTATTAGAATAGGAGGTGGTGTAAAATATAATAAAATAACCAGTGGCAGTGCGTATATGGGCAGCAATGCCCATGTAGGTGTTGAGGTGAAAAAACTGGGCGGCCTTCAATTACAGTACGAGAAATCTTATTTACCAACTATATGGCAAACGCTTTACCCTATAGAAACAGGCAGGGTAACGTGGTTTAAATATTTCTGATATGAGACGAATGAAAATGAAATTCATAAGTATTCTGGCATTGAGCATTCCTTTGTTGCTGCATGCACAAATAACTATCAATATTGTACAGCCGCCGGCTGGCATGATTAAGAAAGATCAGTTATGGAATCTGGTGCTTACCAACAACAGCAATACGGTGTCAGACGTAACCATTCTGATGAACCTGAAAGATGCGGTAACTGGTCAATCGGTATTATCAGCCGGAACAAGAAGCATTTTGTTAGGCAAGGGTGTGAAGGTGTTAACCCTTCAGGATATTCAACCCGTTCAATACAATTACGGCGCTTCAAACGCCGCCGGTAATTTTTTACCGCTTGGTTCCTATATAGCCTGTTATACCATCAACCGGTATAACCATGAGCTGATGGAAACCATAGCTACCGAATGCGCGCGGATAAATATTTCGCCTTTAAGTCCGCCGTTACTGAACACACCCGCCAATAAATCGGTGCTTCAAACTCCGGCGCCACAATTAACCTGGATACCGCCTGCACCCATGGATATGTTCGATAACCTCAGTTACGATATCAGTGTAGCAGAAGTATTGCAGGGACAATCTGCCGCAGAAGCTATTATGTATAACACACCGGTGTATACGTCAGCGCATATAAAAGCGCCGTATGAAAATTACCCCGCCGCGTATTCAAAACTTCAGGCTGGTAAAACCTATGCCTGGCAGGTAACAGTCCGTAATGGCGAGAATTATGCAGCCGCTACTGAAGCCTGGACGTTTTCGATCGCCGCTGATTCTACAAAGAAAGATGTGGTAAATACCAGTTTCATTTCAATAGGCAGAAACGCCAATGAGTCAGGTACGCACACTGTCACCACCGGTGAGCTGGGTATTAAATATTATTCTTTTGATAAAACACATGAATCGGTAGTACGCTTTTTAAGTGCCGATAAAAAAGTAATACAGGAAATAAAGCAAACGATCATATATGGTGACAATTACCTCAACTTTAAATTGAACCATCTATATCACCACGGTCAGGTATACTTTATTGAAATTACCGATCAGCAAAACAACGTATATACAACTTCCTTCAGCATAAAATAACCAAACTAATTGCGATTAAAGTATGATCCAGTTATTGTCTGTAAAATATTCCAAGCACATAGCCTTTATCCTTTCCATTATCTGTTCGTTTAATTTTATGCCTGCTTTTGGAAGTGGGAGAATTGAACGTTATTCAGCAGGGAACCATCCTTCATTTTTCAGATCACCTGTAAAGAGCACGCCTGCAAACAATTTATTGCTGGGTGGTGATAATACCGCGGCTTCTGCTATAAAAACTGAAACTGTAAAAAAGGAAATACCTGTTAAAAAACAGGTTGCGGCCAATGTGCCTGCGAAAAAGTTTATCGGCGGACCAAGCCAGCCTGAAATGAGTTCGTTTAAATCAGTAGGTACCGATAATATGGTAAACCTGTTTACCGGCGATTTCAACTATAACATCCCGTTATTGGATGTAGGCGGTTATCCCGTGAACCTGTTTTACGATGGTGGCGTTGGCATGGAACAGGAGGCCAGCTGGGTAGGTTTGGGCTGGAATATCAACCCCGGAACAGTTAGCCGAAATATGCGCGGAATACCTGATGATTTTAATGGAGATGATATCATGATCCAGAAGCAGGACATAAAACCCAATAAAATATTTGGTGTACAGCTTAATCCTGATCTGGAGCTTGTGGGTGTTAAAGACCTTTTTAATTTAGGTATAGATGTATCTATCGGTTCTTTGGGTGTTTCTTTCAATAACTACCTCGGGCCCGCATTGGATCTGGGTATTAAAGGCGGTACCAATATTACCCTTGCTTCAAAAGCGGGTTCAGAAAAATCTTCTGCTTCACTTAATCTCGGAGTAAGCATTGGCGCTGATATCAGTTCCCGGAACGGACTTACGCTTTCTCCTAATGTTTCTTTAACCGGTACATCATTCCAGAATGATAAGAAATTCAATGCCGGTATAGGAATAAGCACTGGCTATAATTCAAGGACCGGTATTAAACAACTGCAGCTCAGTGAGCAGATGTCGTTAAATTATTTTGCCCAGAAAAAAGCCGGACAAGATGATAAGGGCAAGACTATCTATAAAAATGGTGTTGCCAGCTCCATGGGCGCATCGCTTTATTCGGGTGCTATAAGTTTTTCAAAACCCAGCTATGTACCTTCTGTGCGCATGCCGATGAACAATGAAGCATTTTCAGGGCACTTCCAGATAGGCGGCGCCATTTTTGGCGTGTATGGTTCACTGGAAGCAGAGGTGTACAGACAAATTTCCAAACCGGCAACTGTTGAACAGCATAAGCCAATGGTGGGTTATATGTATTACGAGTATGCTAAAAACAATCCTAATGCCGTAATGGATTTTACGAGGCTGAATGATAATGAGGTTACTCCGAATACACCGATCATCTCAGCGCCTCAGTATTCATACGATGTATTTACCATCCAGGGCGAAGGTACTGGTGGCTCTGTCAGGGCTTACCGCAACGACCTGGGTTATGTTCGCGATAATACTACCCGTTCGAAAGACAACAGTTTAAGTTTGGGCGCCGATATTGGTATACCAGGCCACTATGGAGCCAACTTCAATACTATTAAAACACCCACTGTAATCAGTGAGTGGGGAGCCGGTAACAAACTTCCTCAGGTTATTGGTTTCAAATCTGCCAGTGGCACTTATGAAAATGTTTACTTCAGAAACCCCGGTGAAACCAGCGTATTGCTAACCGATCAGTTCAAAAAAATAGGAGGGACAGACCTCGTGCGGCTTAAATTGGGCGGTACGGGTGCTCAACCTACCATTGAGCCGGTTCTGGAACAGTTTTCAAAATCGAATGCTTTAACCGGTACTACTACTTTATTACAGACTGATATCACCGACCGTAAAAAGAGAACGCAGGTGTTTAGCTTTTTAACAGCCGGTGATGCGGCTGTTATAGGGCTCGACAAAAAGATAAAAAGCTATAATCCCACTTCTATTCTCGATGGCAATAACAATTTGAATTATGATGCATATGACAGGGTTGATGCTGATCATAAGGCGCATCATATTTCAGAAATAAAAGTGACCGAAATAAGTGGCAGACGTTATGTGTACGGAATACCTGTATATAACAAATTACAGGAGGATTTTACTTTCTCAGTTAATAATACCGGCAATAGCGACGATCTGGTAAATATATCAGAAAACGAACCTACCACCTTAAATAATGGACAGGAAAAAGATGGAATGTACCAGGTTACTACAACGCCTGCTTATGCACATTCTTTCCTGCTCACAGGATTATTGTCAGCCGATTATGTAGATGTAACCGGCGATGGCATTACCGAAGACGATCTGGGAGATGCCGTAAAATTCAATTACAGCAAGTTCAATGATCATGCATGGCGTAGTCCGCATACTAAAGATGCAAATGCCTTAGCTAACTTTAATGATGGCCATCTTTCTGAAAGAAAAGATGACAAAGGCATCATCTCTTATGGTGTAAGAGAATCTTGGTACCTGCATTCTATTGAATCAAAAACAATGATCGCATTGTTTACTGTTGAAGACAGGAATGATGGCAAAGGACCGGTAAACGAGTTCAAAGGAGTGAACAGTAGCGATAACTCATTGAAACGGTTAAAAAAGATCGATCTGTACAATAAAGCCGATCTGAAGAAAAACGGATTGACCAATGCAAAGCCTATTAAAACTGTATGGTTCTCTTACAGCTATTCCTTGTGCACCGGTACGCCTGATAATGCTTCAGGTGGTGGTAAACTCACATTAGACAGTGTTTACTTTACATTCAATGGTAAAGACA
>Ga0105239_10002059_pt1 | contig 26053 bp, 21 predicted proteins | sample KBSC44metaG_FD_92761 | JGI IMG/M metagenome (GOLD analysis project Ga0105239, IMG submission 92761) | Corn rhizosphere microbial communities from Kellogg Biological Station, Michigan, USA - KBS C4-4 metaG | ecosystem: Host-associated > Plants > Roots > Rhizosphere > Soil | place: Michigan, USA...
TCACTCCGCCGTCTGACCCTCTGCGGCTCGATTGCCGCCGCGTTGATCCTCGGGCCCTTGACGCCGGCCCGCGCGCAATCGGAGGCGTCCGCGACCCTCAGCGCGATGTCGATGCTGCCGGTTGCCGTTTCTGTCGCCGCGCCGGTGATGATCTTGTCGGCCGGCGCCACGTTGACCGTGGTGGCGGTCGAGGCATCCGCGACCGGCACGGTGTACGTGCTGGAGCGCGCCTCGGACGGGGCCCGCGCCAGCCTCCGCTTCGCCGGACGGGCAGCGGGTGCCGTGTCTGCAGGCATCGGCACCGCGGTGCTGGTCACCGCGATCAGCACCGGCTACGTGCTGTCGGCCGCGAGCGAGGCGATTGCCTTCGTGCCCAACGAGATCGGCGCTTCGCTGCTCTACAACGAACGCATCACGCGCTGAGGCCCGCATGAACCCGATTGCATCCATGGCCTGCGCGCTGCTGCTCGTACAGGCCGTGCCGGCCGAGGCCGGCCGCAGTTGCGAAGACAAGCCGCTCGACGTCGCGACCGTGCAGCAGGCGATGGGCCTGGCCGAACGCACCGCGAAGCAGCTCGACGCCAGCGGCGCCCAGGTCGTCCTGCTGGCGCGCGAGGGGCAGGACCTGAGCCGCTACGGGCGGACCTGGTCGCATCTCGGGCTGGCTTACCGCGAGTCGCCGACCACACCCTGGCGCGTCGTGCACAAGCTGAACACCTGCGGCACCGCGGTCGCCGCGGTGTATCGCCAGGGCCTGGGCGAATTTTTCCTCGATCGGCTGTGGCGCTACGAGGCCGCGATCGTCATTCCGACACCCGAAGTGCAAGCCAAGCTGTTGCCGGTGCTCAGCGACAACCGGCGCAGCGCGCAATGGCACACCGCGCCGTACAGCATGGTGTCCTACGCCTGGGGCCTGAGCTATCAGCAATCGAACCAGTGGGCGCTCGAAACGATGGCCGGCGCGATCGAGCCGGCGGCCACGACGCGCCAGCGTGCGCAGTCCTGGCTGCAGTTGCACGACTACCAGCCGACGGCGCTGACCATCGGCCCGCTGACGCGCCTCGGCGGCCGCATGAGCCAGGCCAACATCGCCTTCGACGATCACCCGAACGCCAAGCGCTTCAGCGATCGCATCGAGACGGTGACCGTGGACTCGGTCTTCCGCTGGATCGAACGCAGCCATCTCGGCGGCGAGATGCAGGTCGTGCAATGAAGCGCCGCCACGCCTTGTGCTGCTCGGCCGCCTTGGCTGCCGGCCTGTTCACCAGCCTGTCGGCGCCGGTGCGGGCGATCAGCTTCGAAGAGGGTTGGCGCAACCCTTGCCGCGGGCCCCTGCCTCGCGATCTGGCAAACCACGACCTGCTGCTGCAGGCCTTCGAAGGACTGGATGCCGCGGCGCTGTGGGACACGCACTGCCACCTGCTCGGCACCGGCGATTCCGGCTCGGGCTGCAGCGTGAACGCGCAGATGCACGAACGGTGGCACCCGGGCGAAGTGCTGCGGCGGCGCATGATCCTCAACGCGGCCTGCGTGGCGAACCCGGCACGCTCGATCGACCGTGCCTACGTGCAGTGCCTGGCCGACCTGACGGCCGACTTCCCGCCAGGCGCGCGCTGGATGCTGTTCGCCTTCGACCACGCTTGCGACGATCGCGGCCAGGCCAACGCGGCCTGGACGACTTTCCACGTGCCCGATGCCTACGCCTCGAAGATCGCCGCGGCCGATCCGCAACGCTTTACCTGGGTCGCTTCGGTCCACCCGTATCGCGACGACGCGCTCGCACGACTGGATTCGGCCTTGGGCGACGGCGCCGTCGCGATCAAATGGCTGCCGAGCGCGATGAACATCGATCTGCGCGACCCGCGATGTGCCGTCTTCTACGACCGGCTGGCGCGCGAGCACGTGCCGCTGATCGTGCATTGCGGCGAAGAGAAAGCCGTGCCGGGCGCAGGCCGCGACGAGCTCGGCAATCCTGTGCTGGCAAGAGTGCCGCTGCAGCACGGCGTGCGCGTGGTGATGGCCCATGCCGCAACGCTCGGTCAGGCGCGTGATCTCGATCGCAGGTCGCAGCCGACGGTGGCGGCCTTCGATCTCTGGTCCCGGCTGATGGGCGAGGCCGATGCGCAGGACCTGCTGCTCGCCGATGTCTCGGCCGTCTTCCAGTCGAACCGCGAGCCGCGCATCTGGCGCGAGTTGCTGGTGCACGAGGCCTGGCATGCGCGTCTGCTGCACGGCTCGGATCACCCGCTGCCGGGCGTGATGCCGCTCTATGCGCCGCAGCGCCTGGCCGACGCGGGGTTGCTGGACGCCGGCGCGGTCGCGCCGTTGCGCCGCATCCGCGAGCACAACCCGCTGCTGTTCGACTTCGTGCTGAAGCGTCACTTGCGCCTGGGCACGAATCGCCTGCCGCGATCAGTTTTCGAAACCCGCGGGCACTTCGCGAGAACGCCCGCACGGCCGAACCAGGCCTGAGCCAACACCGCATGCCACAGCGCAAAGCGCTGGGCTACATTGCCGCCAACCCGATGCCTTGCAAAGCTCTCGCGGAGGAGATCACGATGAGCACCCCGTCACCACACGAGCACCCGAACCAGTTCGCGCTGCTCGGCCAGCGCCGCTTCGCCCCGTTCTTCTGGACGCAGTTCCTCGGCGCGGCCAACGACAACCTGTTCAAGTTCGCCTTCACGGTGCTGATCACCTACCAGGTGCAGGTGGCGTGGCTGCCGCCCGAGATGGCCGGGCTGGTGATCGGCGCCTTGTTCATCCTGCCGTTCCTGCTGTTGTCCGCCACCAGCGGGCAGCTGGCGGACAAGTTCGAGAAGACGCGGCTGATCCGCTTCGTCAAGTGGCTGGAGATCGCGATCATGGTGGCGGCTGCGCTCGGCTTCGCGACGCACAACGTGCCGCTGCTGCTCGCGTGCGTGCTGCTGATGGGCCTGCACTCGACGCTCTTCGGCCCGGTGAAGTTCGCCTATCTGCCGCAGCATCTGAACGAGCGCGAGCTGACCGGCGGCAACGGCATGGTCGAGATGGGCACCTTCGTCGCGATCCTCTTGGGCAACGTCGCCGGCGGGCTGCTGGTCTCGATTCCCGAATCGGGCGCGCGGCTGGCGGGCTGGGCCTGCATCGCGCTCGCAGTGATCGGCCGGGCGACCGCGCAGGCCGTGCCGCACTCGCCGTCGACCGACCCGAACCTGAAGATCAACTGGAACCCGGTCAGCGAAACCTGGCGCAACCTGAAGCTCGCGCACGGCAACCTGGTGGTCTTTCGTTCGCTGCTGGGCATCTCGTGGATGTGGTTCTTCGGTGCGGTCTTCTTGAGCCAGTTCCCGTCCTTCGCGAAGGAGGTGCTGCATGGCGACGAGCAGGTCGCTTCGCTGCTGCTGGTGGTCTTCTCGGTCGGCATCGGCATCGGCTCGCTGCTGTGCGAGGTGCTGAGCAAGCGCCATGTCGAGATCGGCCTGGTGCCGCTCGGCGCGATCGGCATGAGCGTGTTCGCGATCGATCTCTACTTCGCGTCGCGCGGGCTGCCGGCATCGGCCGAGTACGGCTTGAGCGCCTTCCTCGCGCAGCGGGCGCACTGGCGCGTGATGGCCGACCTGGCGCTGCTCTCGCTTTTCGCCGGGCTCTACAGCGTGCCGATGTATGCCCTGATCCAGCTGCGCTCGAAGTCGACGCACCGGGCGCGCATCATCGCAGCCAACAACATCATGAACGCGCTCTTCATGATCGTCAGCAGCGTGCTTGCCGGGCTGATGCTGAAGCTGCAGTTCAGCATCCCGCAGATCTTCCTCGCGGTCGGCATCGCGAACGCGCTCGTCGCGACCTACATCTTCCTGCTGATGCCCGAGTACCTGCTGCGCTTCATCGCCTTCGTGCTGTCGCGCTGCGTCTATCGCTTCAAGGTGAGCGGCGACGAGCACATCCCGACCGAAGGCGCGGCGGTGCTGGTGTGCAACCACGTGAGCTTCATCGATGCGATCCTTCTGATGGCCGCCAGCCCGCGACCGATCCGCTTCATCATGGACTACCGCATCTTCCAGACACCGGTGCTCGGCACGATCTTCCGGCTGGCCAAGGCGATCCCGATCGCACCGCAGAAGGAAGACGCGAAGACCTACGACGCCGCCTTTGCCGAGGCGCGGCGCGTGCTCGACGAGGGCGATCTGCTGGGCATCTTCCCGGAAGGCGGGATCACTCGTGACGGCGAGCTGCAACCGTTCAAGGGCGGCGTGATGAAGATCCTCGAAACGCATCCGGTGCCGGTGATTCCGATCGCGCTGAAGAACCTGTGGGGCTCGTACTTCTCGCGCATCGAGCGCGGCACGGCGATGGCCAAGCCGTTCCGCCGCGGCCTGTGGAGCAGCGTGGCGCTGGTCGCCGGCGAGGCGGTGCCGGCCGCAGCGGCCTCGCCCGACGGCTTGCGGGCGCGCGTGCAAGGCCTGCTCGGGGCATGACGGTCTCGCGCTCGATGCTGGCGCGGATCGCGCCGTTCGCGCTCTTCATGCTGCTGCTCGCGCTGCGCGGCGCGGTGCCGGCCGACGGTTCCTGGGGCTTCGACGGGCGCTGGGTCTACGGCGCGACCGTGCTGCTGGTCGGCGCGCTGCTGGCCTGGTATTGGCGCGAGTACGGCGAGCTCGCAGCGCAGACCTGGCCGCCGGCGCGCGAGCTGCTGCTGGCCGTCGTCGTCGGGCTGGTTGTCTTCGCGCTCTGGATCCGGCTCGATGCGCCGTGGATGCAAATCGGCGAAGCCAGCGCCAGCTTCCATCCGGTCGATTCCGACGGCCGGATCCAATGGCCACTCGCGGCGCTGCGCTGGATCGGCGCGGCCTTGCTGGTACCGTTGATGGAGGAGCTCTTCTGGCGATCGTTCCTGATGCGCTGGGTGCAGGACGCGCAGTTCGAGCGCGTCGATCCGCAGCGTGTTGGCCTGCGCCCGATCGTGCTCTCGACTTTCGTCTTCGTCCTGGCGCACACCTTGTGGCTGGCCGCCGCGATCGCCGGGCTGGCCTATGCGTGGCTTTATCGGCGCACCGGCCGCTTGTGGGTGCCGGTGATCGCGCACGCCGTCACCAACGGCGCGCTCGGCGCGTGGGTGCTGATCACTCGCCAGTGGTCGTTCTGGTGAAGCGGCGCCAGCGAAGCCGCATCCGGCGCCAGGAAAGCCTCACACGCGCCTTCACGCGACCGATGGCCTGCCACGCGGGCGAGGCCCTGACCACCGCGACGATGCGCGCCTTCCAGATCGTCCAGCGGGCATGCGAGGCCGCGAACCAGGGCAGCTTCAGCAGCTGCGCCTGCGTCAGCTGGTAGAGGCGCGCGACGATCGCGGTGCCGACGATCTTGGCGATGACGATCACCGCCAGCCCCAGCACCCGATAGCCTTCGGCCAGCCAGAAGAGCGCGAGCAGCTTGATCGGGAACAGCGCGATCGCCGGCAGCGCGAACACCGCCAGCGCGGCGTAGGGCGGCAAGCGCTGGATCAGCCGCTCGAGCCAGGCGAAGAACGGCAAGCGGCCGAGCTGGCCGACGAGGCGGGCCAACGGCTCCCAGCCCCACTCCTCGAAGAGGATCAGCAAAGCGGCCACCCAGGTGCCCGCGGTTTTCATCAAGCGCAGCAGCGATTTCACCGCCGCATCTTCGTCGATCCGCGCTACAGCCCTTCGCGCACCGCAATGAAACTCGCGAATCTCGGCACGCCGGCCGGCGTCAGGTCGCGATAGCTGTAGCTCACGGTGGCGCCGAGCGGCGGCGGATGGCGGCGCTGCTCGTCGGAGAAACCGGTGCCGAGCCGGAAGCGCAGCCCTTCAGGCGTCTGCACATCGAGCGCCCCCATCATGCCGAGGTACTTGCCCTGGCCGGGGACCAGGCCGACGACCACCGCCTCGGTATCGCGCAAGGGCTTGAACTTCAGCAGCACGTCGCTGCGCCCGGTGGTGTATGGCGCATCGGCGCGATGCAGCACCAGCCCCTCGCCGCCAGCCGCGACGACTTCGTCGAGCCTGCGCTGCAGGCTGGCCTGATCGCCGACACGAGACTGATCGACGGCGGTCAACTGCGGCTGCCGCAGATCGGCGAGCGTGCGCTGCAGCCGCAGATGGCGCTGCTCGAAGCTTCCCTCTGCTTCCGGCATCTCGAAGATCATGTAGCGCACTTCGCGCCATTCCGCATCGACCGGCACGCTCTTGCGCACGATGCCCGACAGCTGATCGAAGCGGCCGCGGCCGAGCCAGAGCTCGCCATCGAGCGGGATCGGCGGCAGCCGTTCGATGAACCAGGCCGGCACGCTGACCCCGCGCCCGCTGCGATGGCGCAGCACATGGCCGTCCCAGACGGCACGCACACCGTCGTACTTCTCGCTGACGAGATAAGGCTTCGGGTCGACGCCCTGCTCATAGACCTTGGCGAGCAGCAGCGCGGGAGCGCCGGGCTGTGCGGCGAGAGTGCCTTGCAGGGCGGCGGCAAGAGCTGCCAGGCTGACGACGAAGTGGCGACGGGATGTGGGCATGACGAGATTTCCGATGACGCCGCGGGCTGCGGCAGGTGCCGTGGAATCTAGTCAGCGAGGCTGCACGCGGCTCCGCCCCGAAGGGGGAGATCGGCGGCAGCCCTACACGCCGCGCGAGCGATCGGCCTTGAATTGCCGACGGAAGGCCTCGAAACGCCCGTGGTCCAGCGACTCGCGCACCTCGCGCATCAGGTTCACGTAGTAGTGCAGGTTGTGCACGCTGGTCAGCATCGGCCCGAGCATCTCGCCGCAGCGGTCGAGGTGGTGCAGGTAGGCGCGGCTGAAGCCTTTGCAGCAGGTGCAGGCGCAGGTCTCGTCGAGCGGACGCTCGTCGCTCTTGTAGCGGGCGTTGCGGATGCGCAGGTCGCCGAAGCGGGTGAACAGATGGCCGTTGCGTGCATTGCGCGTCGGCATCACGCAATCGAACATGTCGACGCCGCAGGCCACGCCGTCGACCAGGTCCTCCGGCGTGCCGACGCCCATCAGGTAGCGCGGCTTGCGCGCCGGCAAGCGATGCGGCGTGTGGCCCATGATGTGCAGCATCTCTTCCTTGGGTTCGCCGACGCTGACGCCGCCGACCGCGTAGCCGGGGAAATCCATCTCGACCAGCGCGTTCAGCGAGGCCTCGCGCAGCGTCTCGTACATGCCGCCCTGCACGATGCCGAAGAGCGCGTTCGGATTCTCCAGGCGCGCGAACTCGGCCTTGCAGCGTGCGGCCCAGCGCAGGCTCAGCTCCATCGACTTTCGCGCTTCGGCCTCGCTCGTCACGACACCCTTCGTCTCGTAGGGCGTGCATTCGTCGAACTGCATCACGATGTCGCTGTTCAGCACGCTCTGGATCTGCATGCTGATCTCGGGCGTCAGGAAGAGCTTGTCGCCGTTGACCGGCGACGCGAACTTGACGCCTTCTTCGCTGATCTTGCGCATCTCGCCGAGCGACCAGACCTGGAAGCCGCCGCTGTCGGTGAGCATCGGCCGGTCCCAGCCTTCGAAGCGATGCAGCCCGCCGAACTGCTTCAGCACCTCGAGCCCCGGGCGCAGCCACAGGTGGAAGGTGTTGCCGAGGATGATCTGCGCGCCCATGTCGATGAGCGATTGCGGTGCCACGCCTTTCACGGTGCCATAGGTGCCGACCGGCATGAAGACCGGCGTCTCGACCGAACCGTGGTTGAGCGTGAGACGGCCGCGCCGTGCGTGGCCTTCGGTCTGGAGGATCTCGAACTGGAGCATGCGGCGGATTGTCGCAGCGCCGCTTCAGTAGACGTCGCGGCGGTAGCGGCCTTCGGCCACCAGCGTGTCGAGCGCGTCGGCGCCGATCACCTCGCTCAGCACCGCTTCGACCTCGGGCGCCATGCCGACGCTGCTGCCGCAGACGTAGATCGCCGCGCCTTCGGCGAGCCAGGCACGCAGCGTCTCGGCGGCCGCATGCAGGCGGTGCTGGACGTAGACGCGGCGCGGCGGGTCGCGCGAGAAGGCGAGGTCGAGGCGTTCGAGCCGGCCGTCGGCCAGCCAGGCCTCGATCTCGTTGCGGTGGTAGTAGTCATGCGCCCGGTTGCGCTCGCCGAAGATCAGCCAGTTGCGATGCTGGCCGGCACGCACCCGGGCGCGCAGGTGCGCGCGCAGGCCGGCGAGGCCCGTGCCGTTGCCGATCAGCAGCAGCGGGCGCGCATCGGGCGGCGCGTGGAAACCGGCGTTGCTGCGGATGCGCAGCGCGAGTTCCTCGCCTTCAGCCAGTCGCTCGGTCAGCCAGCCCGAGCCGATGCCGAGGCTGCCGTCATCGCGCCGCGTCTGGCGCACCAGCAGGTGGATCGCGCCGTCCGGCGGGATGCTGGCGATCGAGTATTCGCGCACCGTGTCGCTGAAGCGAATCTCGGCGATGTCGCCGGCCTGCCAGACCGCGTCGGCGCCGTCGACCGCTTCGAGTTCGACGTGGAAACTCGCGAGCCCTGCACTGCCGGGGTTCAGGCAGCGCCGCGCTGCGAGGCGCCAGCGCGCGAAGCCGGGCTCATGCCAGGCCAGCGAATCGTTGGCCGCACCGCAGAGCGCGCGGACTCTCGACTGCCATTGGCCGAGCGCCACCGGATCGCCGCAATCGACATCGATCGGCGCGAACAGCGGCGCGGCACCACTGCGTTGCAACCAGTCGCCGACGCTGCGGCCGAAGCCGCAGAAGTGCTCGTAGCGGCGGTCGCCGAGCGCGAGCAGGCCATAGCGCAGATCGAGGGCCTGCGAGCCGGCCTGCATGCGGCGCACGAACGCGCGGGCATGGTCCGGCGGCTCGCCGCTGCCGGTGGTGGCGACGACGAACAAGGCGCGGCGCGACTGCCGCAGCAGCCGCGGCGTCAATTCGGCCAGATCCTTGACGAGCGCCGGCACGCCGCCGCTGCGCAGGGCAGCGGCGCTGCGCTGGGCCAGGTTTTCTGCGGTGCCGCTCTGGCTGGCGTAGGCGACGAGCATCGGCGGCTCGCCGTCCGCGGCGACGGCAGGCTCGGGCTGCTGCGCGGGCGCCGCGACGCGTCGCAGGCCCCAGGCGAATCCGGGCATCATCACAGCGGCGAGCGACATCAGCACCAGCCCGGGGAGGCCGAAGGCACTGCCGTCTTGCCAGGCCGACGCGTTGCCGCGCCAGCGCTGCAGCCAGGGCAGGTCGGCATGGTGCAGCAGCGTGACAGCCTCGCCGCGGCGCGGGTCGATCTCGACCCGGCCGAGCGCGCCGGGCACGGCGCCAGGTTCGCTGAAATCGAAGCGCAACGGCGCATCCGGCCGAAGCGGCAGGTGCAATGTCGCGCGCCCGTAGCTGCTGGCGACGGCATCCTCGAACTGCGACCACGCATCGTCGAGGCTGCCCGGGATCGCGTCGGGGCGGGATGCCGGGGCGACAAGCGCGGCGTGCCCGTCGAGTGCGGTTGCGACCACCGCGAGCTGCAACAACACCGCCGCCGTGACCAGCAGCAGGCCGCCGCGCCATGCCAAGCCACGTCCGTGCGCACGCCGCCAGGCCGTCGCGCAGACCACGGCCACCACGAGGCCGGCCACGGCAAGCGCCAATCGGCCCGGCAAAGATCCGGTCAAGCCCTGCTGCAACGATTGCAGGGCGCCGAAAAAACGACGCGGCGCAGATGGCGCCAGCGCCCGGCCGCTACGCGGATCGACATCGACAAGCTCGTTCCGCGACGGCGGCCCGGCCGCGGCCAGCTCGATCCGCACCGGATACGCCGGCGCTTGCCACACCGTCATCGACCGGACCGTGCGCCCTGGCCGCTCGGCCAGCACGCGCGCCAGCAATTCATGCGCCGCGAGCCTGCCGCCCTGCGCGGCCGAAGGCGCCGGCCAGCGCGGCAACGACTCTTCGACGCGCAGCAGCGCCGAGCTCAGCCAGGCCAGGCTCAGCAGCAATGCCGCCAGCCAACCCAGCCCGCTCCAGCGGCGCAGCGCGATGCCCGCCTCGGGCACTACAGCTCCGCCCACGCACGCAGCAGGTTGTGATAGTGGCCGCCGAGCGCGACCAGCTCTTCGCCATCGCCGTACTTCGCGCGCAGCTTCTGGATGTTGCTGTCGAGCTCGAACAGCATCGCGCGCTGCGCGGCGCTGCGCACCAGGCTCTGCGTCCAGAAGAAGGCGCTGACCCGCACGCCGCGTGTCACCGGCTCGACCCGGTGCAGGCTCGACGCCGGATAGAGGATCAGGTCGCCCGCCGGCAGCTTGACTTCATGCGTGCCGTAGGTATCGACGACCACCAGCTCGCCGCCGTCGTAGTCCTGCGGATCGCTGAGGAACAAGGTCGACGACAGATCGGTGCGCAGGCTGGCGTTGGTGCCGGGCACCGCGCGCACCGAGCCGTCGATGTGCAGGCCGTAGTGTTCGCCGCCTTCGTAGCGGTTGAACAGCGGCGGCACGCTGCGCAGCGGCAGCGCGGCCGAGACGTAGAGCGGATTCGCGGCCAACGCCTTCAGGATGATCTCGCCCAGTTCGCGGCCGACCGGCGACAGCTCCGGCAGCTGCCGGTTGCGCTTGACCTGCGCGCCTTGCGAGCCGACCGTGGCACGCCCGTCGATCCAGCCGGCCGCCTCCAGCACTTGCCTGAAATGCGCCAGCTGAGCCGGGCTCAGCACATCGGGCACATGCAACATCATGTCCAGGTCTCTCCGAAACGACGGCTCTGATTCAGAACGAGAGGTTCGCCGTGAGCAGCGCCGAGCGCGGCACGCCCGGGTAATAGCGTGAGCGGCCGTTGTTCACCGCGGCCAGGTAGTCCTTGTCGAACAGGTTGTGCACGTTGAGCTGCAGGTTCAGATTTTTTGTCACGTCGTAGCCGATCACCGCATCGGCGATCCAGTAGCTCGGGATGTCGGTGAGGCCGTAGGTGGCCGAGAGGTCGACGTTGCTCGTCGACGTCGCCGAATCCACGTAGCGCGCGCCGCCGCCCAGCGTGAAGCCGTAGGGCAGCTTGTAGGTCAGCCACGAGGTGAAGGTCAGCTTCGGCGACCACTGGATCAGGCCGCCCCGTTGCGCTGCCGTGCCGTTGATGATCTTCGGGTTCATCGACGCCAGGCCGGCGCTGATGTTCAAGTCGTCCGTCACCTGGCCGACCACGCTCAGCTCGACGCCTTCGACGCGACGCTTGCCGATCTGCGTGTAGACCGTGGTGTCGATCGGGTCCTGCACCAGCTCATTCTTGTTCTCGCTGCGGAAGATCGCGCCGGTGAAGGCCAGCTTGCCGCCCATGAAGTCCCATTTGGTGCCGATCTCGACGTTCGTGCCTTCCTGCGGATCGAGCGCGGGGTTGTTGATGTTGTTCGCCGCGGTGCCGAGCGTGAAGTTCGCGCCGCCCGGAGGCTGCTTGGAGTTCGCCGCCGAGATGTAGACGCTGCCGTTCGGCAAGGGCTTGTAGAGCGCACCGACCTTCCAGCTCAGCAGCGCACCCGAGACGTCCAACGAGCTCGGGATCAGGGTGCCGACCGGCAGCGTCGGGTTCGCCGCGGCGGTCGAGAGGGTCGCGCCGTTGAAGTCGGTCTTGTAGTTCTCCCAGCGCAGGCCGCCGGTGAGCTGCCATTGTTCGCCGAGCTTCAAGGTGTCGAAGGCGTAGATCGCGGCCGACAAGGTGCTGCCCTTGCTGAAGGCGCCGGTGCGGGCGACCGGCGCGAAGGCGTCGTTCGTGCTCGGGTGGTAGAGATTCGCCGGCTGCTGGCTGCCGACGATCGCGAACGTCGGCGTGGTCTGCTTTTCGTAGATGAACTCGATGCCGCTGGTCACCGAGTGCTTGACGAAGCCGCTGCCGAATTCGGCGGTGAGATTGGTCTGGTTCGTCAGGATCTCGTTTTCCTGGTCCTTGCCCTGGCGGCTGCGCGCCACCGTGTAGCTCGACGGGTCGCTCGGGACCGGGAGCGTCACCGCGTTGACACCCGTCAGCAGGCTCTCCTGGGTCGAACGGCCATAGCGCGAGGTGTTGCGCACGGTGAAGCCGGGCGCGAGGTCATGCTCGACGCGCGCGGTGAACATGTCGATCTTGATCTTTTCGCTGTCGTCGAGCGAGCCGTAGAAGTTCTTCGAATCGACCGCGCCGACCGAGACGCCCGCCGGCGGCGTGTTGCCGGGTGCCGTGGCCGAGGTGCGGGGCGTGAACCTGAAGCCGTCGAGGCCATAGGTCGACACGCCGCCGTCCGGCCGATTGTTCTGCTGCGAATGCAGCGCGTAGAGGTAGGCCCGAGTCGGCGTGCCGACCCCGAACGCGATCGACGGCGCAAAGCCGTAGCTCTTCTTCCTGATCTCGTCGCGGCCGGGCACGCCGTTGTCCTGCACCATCAGGTTCAGGCGCACCGCGCTGCCCGGAATGCCGAGGTCGAGCGGGCGGTTGAAGTCGGCCGTGGCGCGTGCGCGGCTGGACGTCCCGAAGATGATGCTGCCGTTGTTGAAGCTGTCGAGCACCGGCACCTTGCTCGACAGGTTGACGTAGCCGGACGCTGCGCCGCGGCCGTTGTCAGCACCCGATGGGCCTTTGACGACCTCGACCTGCTCGATGTTGAAGATGTCGCGCGAGATCGAGCCGAGATCGCGCACGCCGTCGACGAAGATGCTGCCCTGCGTGTCGAAGCCGCGCATGAAGATCGAATCGCCGCTCGCGGTATTGCCGTTCTCGCCCATCAGCATGGTCACGCCGGGGGTGTTGCGCAGCGCTTCGCTCAAGGTGGTCGCGCCCTGCTCGCGCAGCAGCTCCTTCTTGATCACGGTGATGGTCTGCGGCGTATCCACCAGCGGCTGCGTGAACTTCGGCGACGACATCACGTCGGCCTTGTAGACCGATTCTTCGGCCGCCTTCACGCGCACTTCCGGCATGTGCTGCGAGCCGGGGGCGCTGGCGGCCCCGGCCGGCGCAGGCGCCTGCTGTGCCTGGGCGGTGGTACCTGCCAGCGTGACGAGGGCCGCGACCGCCGTGCCGGTCAGGCCGAGCTGCGGGGCGTACGGGTGCTTGCGACTCTTGATGTGCGCCATTTCTCTGCTTTCCAAGTGGGTGTCGGGTTCGAGGCTGGCTGGTCTGCCGGCGCCGGGAAACGACACAGGGGAGCAGAGTGGCTTGCAGTCGCGAGTCGGATCAGCGCCGCGTTGACGCGGGCGATCGACCTGGCGAAGCTGAGATGATATTGATTCTCATTAACTATTGTCAACGAGTATGTCCGAATGTTGCGCGCCCTCCGGCTACTGGAAGACCTCGAAGGTCAGCGTGTAGCCGTAACTTTTCGGCGGCGGCGCGGCGCCGGCCGGGGTCGCGCTCGCCGCCGGGTAGCGGCTGGTCATCAGGTAGATGCCGGGCTTGTCGAATTTCAGCTGCGCGCGGCCTTGCGCATCGGTCGCGATCTCGGCGTAGACCTTCTTCTCGTCGTAGGCGTTGCCGCCATGGAAGACGGTGAACTTCTGTTCCTTCACCGGCTGGCCGTCGGCCAGGGCTTCGAAGGCAAAACCCTGGTCGATGAAGATTTCGTTCGGATGCGTCAGCGGCCGCACCTCGAAGCCCTGGCCGCTGATCGCCAGCGCCGCCTTGCTGGGCGCGCCCTTGGTGACGTAGGTTTCGAGACGCTGGAAGCTGCGGGTTTCCATCGTCTCGACGCCGGCAGGCACCGCTGCGGCATCGATGAAACGCGGCGGCCCGGCCGGGCGCTGCGGCGCGCTGGCCCCGCCCGGCGCCGGCGCAGCGGCCGGGGCCGATGCATCGCCGGCCGCCGGCGGCTGGCGCACCATCAGCCAGCGGCCGTCGAGCTTCACCAGCTTGGTGATGCGCGCGCCTTCGTCGCCGGTGGCGAGCTTGTAGGTGCCGGCATCGGGAATGTCGGCCTCGATCACCGTGAAGTCCTTCAGCACCGTCACGCTGTTCAGCTTGCTGCGGCTGCCGTTGGGCGCCACCGCGTAGAAATCGCCGCGCACCGGGCCTTCCGGAAGGAAGAAGAGGTCGTCGCTGATGCCCGCCTGCAGGCTCACGTGCGGCCGCGTGATCGAAAACGACACCGGCAGCAGATACGGCGTATGCGCCATGGCGGCCTGCGCGGCGAGGCACGAAGCCAGCACGATCGAGAGTTTGTAGTGGGCGCTCGCTTGTGCGGCCATGCAGATGCTCCGTGGATTCAAGGTCGGGTGGACAGAAGTCGGCGGGACGAAGCGCGGGACCGGGCGGTCCCCGTTTCATCGGGCGGGCCAATGTATTGCAAATGATTCTTGTTTGCAACAGAATGCCCGGCTGCGCCTCGGGAGGAACCCCGCAGCGCGATGACACGACCCTTTCCCCTGGAGATCCCGAGTGATGACGCGAGGCTCGACCCTGTTCCGCCGGAGTGCCGGCACCGCCCTTGTCGCCGCCGCGTGGGCCTTGTCACCCGCGGCCGCCGGCGCGGCTCCCGGCGAGCTGCCCGGCGCGAGCGCGAGCCCGGCCGCCTCGGCTTATCGTTTTCACGAGGATCACGTGCTCGGCACCTCGCTCGACGCCACCGTGATGGCTGCCGACACCGCACAGGCGCGGCGTGCGCTCGAAGCCGCGCGCAGCGAAATCCGCCGCCTCGACGCCGTGCTCAGCGGCCATCGTGCCGACAGCGAATTGAGCGCGCTGAATGCCAATCCCGCCGACGAAGCGGCCGTGTCGCACGACCTGTTCGCGGTGCTCGCGTCGGCAGAGCAGTGGCGCGCCCGCACCGATGGCGCTTTCAGCGGCCGCCTCGGCGGCGTGCTGGCGCTGTGGCAAGCGGCCGCGCGCGACGGCCGCAGCCCGGCGCCGCAACAGCTCGCCGAGGCCGCCGCAGCGGCAGACGGCGCGGCCGTGCGCCTGGACAGGGACGGCCAGCGCATCCAGCGCCCGGCCGGCCTCGTCTTTGCGCTGGATGCCATCGCCAAGGGCTACATCGTCGATGCCGCGGTCGACGCCGCGCGCCGGGCGGAGCCCGGCATTCGCGGGCTGATGCTCGACATCGGCGGCGACGTGCGCTGCTGGGGCGAAGCGCCGCGCGCAGACGGCTGGCAGATCGGCGTGGCCGATGCCGCGCAGCCCGCCGACAACGCCGCCCCCGCGGCCCGGCTCGCGCTGCAGGAGCGATCCATCGCCAGCAGCGGCCGCGGCGCGCGCGACCTGCGCATCGGCGGCGAAGCCTTCGCCCACATCGTCGCGCCGCAAGACGGCCAGCCGATGCAGCGCAGCGCCAGCGCGACCGTGATCGCCGAACGCACCGCCGATGCCGACGCCCTCGCCACCGCGTTCAGCGTGATGCCGCCTGAAGCCAGCCTGGCGCTGGCCGACACGCTGCCGGGCGTGGCCGTGCTGCTGCAGACCGCCGACGGCAGGACGTTCGCGTCGCGCCGCTGGCGTGCCGGCACGGCAACCGCCTCCGCGAGCGCCGGCCGGGACGCGCCGCGCCTCTGGCAAACCGCCGCCTCGGCGACGGCAGCCGCGCCCTGGCCGAAGGACTACCTCGCGACGATCGCCTACGAAGTGCCGAAGATCGACGCCGAGTCCTACCGCGCGCCCTACGTGACGATCTGGATCACCGACGAGAACAAGCAGCTGGTGCGCACCCTGCTCGTGCTCGGCGAGAAGCCGAAGTGGATCGATTCGAACTACGTCTGGTGGCGCCGTTATGGCCGCAAGATGACCGGCCTCGACACGATCGCGAAGCCGACACGCCAGCCCGGCCGCTACACCTTGAGCTGGGACGGCCTCAACGACGACGGCCAGCCCGCCGGCCAAGGCAAGTACCTGGTGCACGTCGAAGCCTCGCGCGAGCACGGCAGCCACACCTACCAGTCCTTCGATCTCGAGCTCGGCACCGCCGCGCTCGAGAAAAGCCTGCCGGCGAAGGAAGAGATGGGCGCGCTGCGCCTGGTCTACGGCAAGGGCAGCTGAGTGCGAGGAACCCGCCGTTGAGCGCCAGCCCGCCATCGATCGCACGGCAGCAGCCCGCGCGTGCCGCGCGCCGCAGCCTGCGCGAGACCTGGCTCGACCGCGGTTGGCTCTATCGCCAGAGCCGCATGCTGCACGCCTACCTGTCGGCGTTCGCGTTCATCACCCTGATGTTCTTCTCGGTCACCGGGCTGCTGCTGAACCACGCGGAGTGGTTCGAAGGCACGAAGGACGCAGGCCGCGACAGCCGCATCACGCTGAGCGCGGAAACGCTGGCCGCCGCCCGCAAGAGCAGCGAGCCGGGCCGCGTGCTGGCCGCCGCCGTCGCCGAACAAGTCGCGCTGCGCGGCGGCTACAAGACCGCCGAGGTGCTCGACGATGAAGCGCAGATTCGCCTCGACGGCGTCAGCGGCCGCAGCGACCTGGTGATCGACCTGAAGACCGGCTCGGCCGAGATCAGCGTCAAGCGCGCCAGCGTCGTCTCGCTGATCGGCGACCTGCACCGCGGCAAGAACAGCGGCGCCGCCTGGGCCTGGCTGATCGACATCAGCGCGGTGCTGGTGCTGGCGCTGTCGCTGTTCGGCTACCTGCTCTTCTTCAGCATGAAGTTTCGCCTCGGCACCAGCCTGAAGCTCACCGCCGCCAGCCTGCTGGCGATGCTGGCGGTCTTCTGGCTGTGCGTGCCCTGAGGCCCGATCCCATCGAACACTAGCGATACCGATGTCCGCGACGATGACTCCCCCGCCCGACCCGCTGGCCAGCATCCTGCAAGAGGTGCCGCCAGCACCCTGGCGCCACGCGCCGATGATCGCCGCGGTGCTGGCCGCGCACGTCGGCGCCGGCTGGGCGCTGATGCAGGTCGACTCGGTGCGCCAGGCGATGCATGAAGTCGCGCCGCTGATGATCGACATGATCGCCCCGCCGCCGCCCAAGCCGCTGCCGCCACCTCCGCCGCCACCTGCACCGCCGAAGCGCGCCGCGCCGCCGAAGCCCGCGCCGATCATCGCGGCGCCGCCGGCGCCATCGCCCGCACCGGCAGTGTTCGAAACCCCGCCCCCGCCGGTCGAGCCGCCGGCGCCGATCGTGGCGGTCAACCAGCCGGCCGAAGCGCCGCCCCCGGCACCGCCCGCGCCGGCGCCACAGCCCAAGACCGTGCCCGCTTCGGCCGTGCAATACCTGGTGCCGCCGGCGCCGGTCTACCCGCGCCTGTCGCTGCGCAACCGCGAATCGGGCCGTGTGCTGCTGCGCCTGCTGATCGACGAGCAAGGCGTGCCGCGGCAGATGAGCATCCAGGAGTCTTCCAGCTACCCGCGCCTCGACGAGAGCGCGATGGCCGCCGCCAAATCCGCCCGCTTCAGGCCCTACACGGAGAACGGCGCCGCGCAGCCGGTGTGGGTGCTGATTCCCATCGTCTTTGATCTGGAGAAATGACCTTGAACGACACCCTCAACGCGGCCTCGGCCGCTGCCGCGCCGGCCACCCTCGGCTTCGGTCACTTCCTTGGCCAGGCCGATGCGGTCGGCAAGTTCCTGCTCGGCGCGCTGCTGCTGATGTCGGTGATCTCATGGGTGCTGATCCTGTCGAAAGGCATCTCGGCCTTCCTGCGGCGCTCGCGCAGCGAGACGTTCCTGCAGCTCTTCTGGAACGCCAGCTCGCTCGAAGCAGTGCAGCACGAGATCACCACGCATGGCGTGCGCGACCCGTTTGCCCACCTCACCGCGCATTCGCTGCACGCGCAGGCGCATCACGCACGCTACGGCGCGTCGAAGCTGGAAGAGGCCGGCAGCGCGCAGGACTTCCTGACGCGCACGATCAAGAAGGTGCTCGACGAAGAAACGATGAAGCTGGAGAACGGCCTGACGGTGCTCGCGACGGTCGGCGCCACCGCGCCGTTCGTCGGCTTGTTCGGCACCGTGTGGGGTGTCTACCACGCGCTGGTCGCGATCGGCATGAGCGGCTCCGGCACGCTGGACAAGGTCGCCGGCCCGGTCGGCGAGGCGCTGATCATGACCGGCCTCGGCCTCGCGGTCGCGTTGCCCGCGGTGATGGGCTACAACTGGCTGACACGCAGCAACCGCGTGCTGACCGCCAAGCTCGATGCCTTCGCGTTCGAGCTGTCGACCTTCCTGTCGACCGGCCAGACCTTGCGCTCCGGCACGCAGGCGCCGGCCGCCGCGCCGGTGCGCAACCTGAACGTTGCCGCAGCCCACCGCTGAGGAGCCGCACCATGGCCTTCGCCAGTTTCGATTCGAACCGCTCCGCCGCGCCGATGAACGAGATCAACATGGTCCCGCTGATCGACGTGATGCTGGTGCTGCTGGTCATCTTCATCGTCACCGCGCCGCTGCTGACGCAGGCGGTCAAGCTCGACCTGCCGAAGGTGAATTCGCAGCCGAACATCCTGAATCCCGAGAAGATCGAGTTCGCGATCGATGCCGCCGGGCTGCTGTACTGGAACGGCGAACCGGTCGGCCGCGCCGAGGCGGCGAAGCGCTTCCTCGCCGAAGGCAAGAAGGAGCCGCTGCCGGAAGTGCATCTGCGCGCGGACCAGAACGTCGCCTACCACTTCGTCGCCGAGACCCTGGCCGATGCCTCGAAGGCCGGCCTGAGCAAGATCGGCTTCGTCAGCGATCCGGAACAGCGGTAGTCATTCCGGAGCTTGTCTAGACAAGAGCATCGCATCGCCGTAGCTGAAGAAGCGGTAGCGCCCGGCGATCGCATGCCGGTACAGCGCCTGCATGCGCGCATGGCCGGCGAACGCGCTGACGAGCATCAGCAAGGTGCTCTTCGGCAGATGGAAGTTGGTCACCAGCAGGTCGATCACCTTGAACTCGAATCCGGGCGTGATGAAGATATCGGTCTCGCGCGCGCCGGCTTGCAGGCTGCCGCCCAGCGCGGCTGATTCGAGCGCGCGCAAGGTCGTCGTGCCGATCGCGACGATGCGGCCGCCGGCCGCCCGCGTGCGCGCGATCGCGGCCACCGTCGCGGCGCTGACGTCGAACCATTCGCTGTGCATCTTGTGCTCTTCGAGCCGCTCGCTGCGCACCGGCTGGAAGGTGCCGGCACCGACGTGCAAGGTCACGCTCGCCCGTTGCACGCCGCGCGCGTCGAGCGCGGCCAGAACGGCTTGATCGACATGCAGCGCCGCGGTCGGCGCGGCCACTGCGCCGGGCCGCGCGGCGAACACCGTCTGGTAGCGGCTTTCGTCATCGGCGCTGTCGGCATGCGTGATGTATGGCGGCAGCGGCACATGGCCATGGGCCTCGAGCAGCAGCAGCGGATCGTCCGGGAAGCGCAGCCGGAACAGTCCGCCTTCCGGCCCGGCACGCCCGATCACCTCGGCATCGAAGGCGTCGGCGAAGCGCACGTTGCTGCCGGCTTTGGGCGACTTGCTCGCGCGCAGATGGGCCAGTACCTCGCGGCCCGGCAGCACGCGCTCGATCAGCGCCTCGACCTGGCCGCCGCTGGCCTTGACGCCGAAGAGCCGCGCCTTGATCACCCGCGTATCGTTGAAGACCAGCAGATCGCCAGGCTGCAGCAGCCCGGGCAGCTCGCGGAACACACGGTCCACCGGAGGCAGGCTGCGGCCGTCGAGCAGGCGCGACGCGCTGCGCTCGGCGGCCGGATGCTGCGCGATCAGCTCCGGCGGCAGATCGAAATCGAAATCGGAGAGGGTGTAGCTCACGGCCTGTCCTCACGGCCCAGCATCAGCACGCTGCGATTGCGGTCCTCGACGATCCACAAGCGGCCTTGCCCGTCGACCGTGAGGCCGGCCGGCGTGCCCATCGGGCGCACACCCGGCTTGGCCGACCAGTCGCCGATCAGGTCGCGCGGCGCGCTCGCATGGCCCTTGGCGTCGACCGTGAAGCTGACGATCCGGCGGCCGACCGGCCGATAGCCATGCCATGCGGCCAGCACCTGACCCTTGAGCGGGCCATTGCTCGGCGCGAGCATCGCGAGCGGCGCCGCATGCGCCGGCCACAGCGCCATCGGCGGCTGGCTGGTCTTGCAATCGAAACGGCCTTCGTAGCCGCGTGCGGCGACACCCTGGCCGATGCAGTACGGCCAGCCGTAGTGCCGGCCCTCGCGCACCAGGTTCAGCTTCTCCGGCGGCAGGTGCGCGTCGCTGTAGTCGATCGCGTTCTCCGCTTCCAGCAGCCCGACACCGGGCAGCCAGGCCAGCGCCAGCGAATTGCGCAAGCCGCTTGCGAAGGGCTTCACCACCGCCGCGCCGCCACCCAGCGTGACCTGGTAGATCGCAGCCCGCGGCGCCGCACCTTGCAGCTCCGGGCAGGGCGCCGGCTGGGCTTGTGTGTCGTTGCGGCAGGCATCGCTGAACGAACCGACGTTGACATAGAGCATGCCGTCGTCGCCGAAGGCCATCTCCTTCAGCGGATGCGCGCCGTCGTCGGGCAGCTTGTCGAGCACCACCTCCCGCTGCAGCGCGGTGGAGACCGGCGTGCGCCAGATCGCGCCGGCCTCGCCGACGTAGACCTTGCCGTCGGGCCCGCGCACCAGGCCATGCGGCCTGTCCAGGCCGTCGGCCAGCACCTTGATCGCCGGGCGCGCACCGGGCTCGGCCGGCAGGCTCATCTCCAGCAAGCGGCCGCGCTTGGGCTCCCAGCTGCCCATGTCGACGATCCAGAAACGACCGGGCGCCACTTCGAGCAGGCGGCGCGGGAAGCGCAGCCCATCGGCCTGGCTCGCGACCAGCGCGACGCAAGTGCCCGGCGGGCTATTCAGCACGAGGCGCGGCCAGCCCTCGCAACGGCCCTGCGGCACATACGCGGCGGCACTCGCGGCCAGCGGCGAGAGCAGGATGAGGCTCGACAGGACAAGACGGCGCATGAACGGACCGAAGGTGGCAGAAGGCAGAATCATTTCATGCCCGAGCCCCCGTTCACCGCCGAGCGTCTGCCGGACATGCCGCGCGAGGCCGCAGCACCCGCCGCGCCGAAGCGCTCCGGGCCGCAGCTGGCGATGGACAAGCTCGGCCTGCGGCGCGACATCGACCTCGCCTTGCACCTGCCGCTGCGCTACGAAGACGAAACCCGCATCACGCCGATCGCCGCGGCGCGCGACGGGCAGACGGTGCAGGTCGAGGGCGAGGTGACCGAGAGCCGGGTCGAGCTACGCGGCCGGCGCCAGCTGCTGGTGCAGATCGACGACGGCAGCGACAGCCTCACGCTGCGCTTCCTCAACTTCTATCCCTCGCACCAGAAGACCCTGAGCACCGGCAGTCGGCTGCGGGTGCGCGGCGAAGTGCGTGGCGGCTTCATCGGCCGCGAGATGGTGCACCCGAGCTTCAAGGCGGTCGACGAGAACACCCCGCTCGCGACCTCGCTGACACCGGTCTACCCGACCAGCGCGCAGCTGCCCCAGGCCTATCTGCGCAAGGCCGTGGCTTCCGGCCTGATGCGTGCCGATCTCGACGAGCTGCTGCCCGCCGACGCGCTGCCGCCCGGCCTGCTGCCTTTGCGCGCGGCGCTTCGATTCCTGCACCAGCCGCCGCCCGAGGTCAGCCTCGCCGAGCTCGAAGACCACAGCCACCCCGCCTGGCAGCGCCTGAAGTACGAAGAGCTGCTGGCCCAGCAGCTCTCGCAGCTGCAGGCCCAGCGCGCCCGCGCGGCCTTGCAGGCGCCGCCGTTGAAAAGCCGGCGCGACGGACTGCCCGATCGCCTGCTCACGGTGCTGCCGTTCAGCCTGACGGGCGCCCAGCAGCGTGTCGCCGAAGAGATCGCGACCGACCTGGCCCAAGCTTCGCCGATGCACCGCTTGCTGCAAGGCGACGTCGGCTCCGGCAAGACCGTCGTCGCGGCGCTGGCCGCGGCGGTTGCGATCGACAGCGGCTGGCAATGCGCACTGATGGCGCCGACCGAGATCCTTGCCGAGCAGCACTTCGCCAAGCTCGTGCACTGGCTGGAGCCCCTCGGTGTGACCACCGCGTGGCTCACCGGCAGCCGCAAGGGCAAGGCGCGGCAAGCGATGCTGGCACAGGTGGCCGACGGCTCGGCGGCGCTCGTGATCGGCACGCATGCCGTCATCCAGCACGACGTGGAGTTCGCGCGGCTCGGGCTTGCGATCGTCGACGAACAGCATCGCTTCGGCGTCGCGCAGCGCCTCGCGCTGCGCGCGAAGCTGCGCGACCAGGCGCTCGAGCCGCACCTGCTGATGATGAGTGCGACGCCGATCCCGCGCACCCTCGCGATGGCCTACTTCGCCGACCTCGCGGTGAGCACGATCGACGAGCTGCCGCCCGGCCGCAAGCCGATCGTCACCAAGCTCTTCTCCGACAACCGCCGCGAGCAGGTGATCGCGCGCATCCACGACGAAGTGGCGCGCGGCCGGCAGGTCTACTGGGTCTGTCCCTTGATCGAAGAATCGGAAGCGATCGACCTGCGCAATGCGACCGAAACGCACGCACAGCTCAGCGAAGCGCTGCCCGGAACGATGGTCGGCCTGCTGCACGGGCGCATGCCACCGAAGGAGAAAGCTGCCGTGATGTCGCTCTTCAGCGGCGGCCAGATGGCGGTGCTGGTGAGCACGACGGTGATCGAGGTCGGCGTGGACGTGCCGAACGCCAGCCTGATGGTGGTCGAACACGCCGAGCGATTCGGCCTGTCGCAGCTGCACCAGCTGCGCGGGCGCGTCGGCCGCGGCGCGCTGGCGAGCGTCTGCGTGCTGCTCTACACCCCGTCGCTGTCGCAGACCGGCAAGGAGCGACTGCGTGCGATGGCCGAAACCACCGACGGCTTCGAGATCGCGCGCCGTGATCTTGAGATCCGCGGCCCGGGCGAGTTCATGGGCGCACGCCAGAGCGGCGCGGCGCTGCTGCGCTTTGCCGACCTGGCCGAAGACGGCGCGCTGCTCCGATTGGCCAGACAGGTCGCGCCGCGCCTGCTCGACGAGCACCCGGCCGCAGCCGAGGCGCACGTCGCGCGCTGGCTGGGCACGCGCGCCGAGTTCATGAAGGCCTGACGCCGCACGCCGTCAGGGCGTCTTCGTGACGGTGATGCGTTCGATCGCGTAGTTGGCATATTGAGCGCTGTCGGAGTCGAGCGTCAGGTTGACGCCGAACATGCCGACGAAGCGCGGGTTGTCGAGGACCCAGGTGAACGTGGTTGGGCCGCCCGCCGGCACGTTGCACCAGCAGTTCGGGCCGTAGTTGAACCCGTTGCCGTCGGTGGTCGAAATGGGCGCGGTCGATTCGTACTTCAGATTGAACCCGGCAGCGCCGTCGCCGACCTTGCGCACGACCGCTGTGACGGTGATGCGCTGCGAGGTCCAGGAAAGGAAATTCGGGTCGACCGTGAAGGCAGCGCCGGACTGCCCGACCATCGAGTAAGCCGGCACGCCGTCGATTGAAACGAGGCCAGGTTTGTTGACCCAGTGCAGCCCCTGATCCGGCTGGCCGGCAACGATGGAGACCGAGCTCACGCCCGAATAGTCGCCTCCCCATGGGAAAGGCTTGGAGCGTGACTGCTGCGCATCCTGCGCCCACGTCACGGTCTCCGAGGTACCCGGATCGGCCAGCACGATGCGCGGCGAACTCGTCAGCTGCAGCGACGTCACTCGCTTCGACGCGAAGGTCCCCGGCGTGACTGCGACAAGGCCAGTGGAGAAATTCAGCGGGATCTGCTGGTCCGAATTCGCCCATCCGACCAGTACGACTATCTGCCCGCGGCGAAAGTAAAAGCCATACCCGGCGCCGCCAAAATTCGTCCAACCCAGGTAGCTGGGGTTTTGGCCCAGGTAGCCGACCAGGGACTTCAGCGCGTAGTAAACGGGGCGCTTGCGGCTGTCGCGCGTGATCAGGCCGAACGGCGCGCCCGATGTTGCGGGGTCGGGCGTGTCGCCATCCCAGGCTTCGAACCAGTCGATCTGCGACACGCCTTGCGCAATGCCCATCGTGTAGTACTTGACCAGCAGGTCCGCCTGCACCGGCTCGGGCACCGCATACGAAAAGGTCCGTGCCGGCCAGTTCGTCGGGATCCCCACTTCGGTAAATTCGATCGGGACGTTGGCGCGTGCCGGGTCCTTCTCCGCGAGCATCTTGCGCACCGTGGGCGCGATTGCCATGTACTCGCCTTCCCAGCCTTGCCGCACCAGCCCGGCGGGCTCGTAGGGGTGCAGCGTGATGTAGTCGTAGTAGCCTTTGGCGCCGGCGTCGATCGATTCGGCAAGCCACTTGATGTGCACGCTCTTGGCCGCGAGACCGATACGGACGCCCGGCACCGCCGCTTTGGCCGTGTTGTATGCGACTTGGACAATCTTGGCATACGACGCGGGTGATACGTCCGCGGTGAAATTCGGCGGCTCGTTCCATACCTCCCAGGAATCCACGCTGCCGGCGTAGCGCGTCACAATATCGCGCACATAGCTGGCCCAGCTGTCGAGATTGTTGACGGGGAACCCAAACGGCTGGCCATCGGGACTCCACATCAGGATACCCTTCGCCTTGAAACCATTGTTCTGGAGTACGGCGAAAGTATCCGGATAGTCAGCGAAACCCCGCACCGTATGCACGCCCGCCGCTGCAACGGCCGCTGCCCAGCTGGACGGGCCCCAGCTCGTATCATGTCCGGCAGCGACCCCCCACGGGCTCACCGGGGTTGATTGCTGAGAATATGACGCAACGAGCGGGCATGCCGCAGCCAATGCGCCCAACGCGCACTTCAAGAAAGTACGTTTCATTTGTTGTTCACCCTTGTAATGGTTATCGCGGGCGAAACAACGACAGGATTTTCCGCCCCCCTAGCGGCCCAACGACGGGATCCGCATCTTCATTTTAGAAGTGCGCGGCGGATCAAATTGCTTATCGATTACCCGATCGAAGGTTCAGGCCGACGCCTGCTCGGCGCGCACCCGGCCACAGCCAAGGCGCACGTCGCGCGCCGGCTGGGCACGGGGCGAAGTTCTTGAAAGCCTGAGGCGCTAGTGCGTCGTCTCGCGCTTCAGTTCGACCCCAGTCTCGTCGACGATCATCGATCCGTCCTGTTTCATCGTCACATGGCGGCCGTCGGCGAGTTTGTATTCGGCGATGCCCAGCGGCTCCCACTGCTCCTGCGCGGCGATGAAGGCCTCCACCCGGCCGAGATGCTCGTAGCCGTGCACAGAGTAGAGCTTGCCGTCGCTGCCGCGCGCGGCGAAGGTTTCGAGGCGATGAAGCTTCTTGTCCATGGACGCTCCCATGTGGTTGCGGGACGGCCACTCTAGTCCGATGCCGAATCCATGAACCAGCCGGGGGCACTGCGGCGCTGCGCGCACCGCCGCAGCCTCGCGCCGAAGATGCGGCGACGGGTGCACGCCTAGAATCGTTCGCACCTTTCACCCACCACCCGAGGGTCGCCGCATGCCGATGATCGTGAGAGTCGAGCGCCCTGCGTTCGAGGCGATGCCGTGACCCTGACCGAGCTGCGCTACATCGTCGCCGTCGCCCGTGAACGGCATTTCGGCCGCGCCGCCGAAGCCTGCTTCGTCTCGCAGCCGACGCTCTCGGTCGCGATCAAGAAGCTCGAAGAAGAGCTCGACGTGAAGCTCTTCGAGCGCGGCGCCAACGAGATCAGCGTGACGCCGCTCGGCGAGGAGATCGTGCGCCAGGCGCAATCCGTCATCGAGCAGGCGCAGGCGATCAAGGAGATCGCCAAGCGCGGCAAGGATCCGCTGTCGGGCGCGCTGCGGCTCGGCGTGATCTACACCATCGGCCCCTACCTGCTGCCCGCGCTGGTGAAGCAGGCGATCGAGCGTGTGCCGCAGATGCCGCTGATGCTGCAGGAGAACTTCACCGTCAAGCTGCTCGAGATGCTGCGCACCGGCGAGCTCGACTGCGCGATCATGGCCGAGCCGTTTCCCGATACCGGCCTCGCGATGGCGCAGCTCTACGACGAGCCCTTCATGATCGCGGTGCCCTCGGCGCATGCGTTTGCGAAGCGCAAGAGCGTACCGGCGGAGGAGCTGAAGCAGGAGACCATGCTGCTGCTCGGCACCGGCCACTGCTTTCGCGATCACGTGCTCGATGTGTGCCCTGAGTTCGCCCGCTTTTCCAGCAATGCCGAGGGCATCCGCAAGAGCTTCGAAGGTTCCTCGCTGGAGACGATCAAGTACATGGTGGCGTCCGGCATGGGGGTGACGGTCGTGCCGCAGCTCTCGGTGCCTTCCGAGCCGCAGCCGCA